>ERZ1034917.138-NODE-138-length-71008-cov-76.112483_pt1 | contig 71008 bp, 95 predicted proteins | sample MGYA00520605_ERZ1034917 | MGnify/ENA primary metagenome ERZ1034917 (study PRJEB33766, sample SAMN09781784) | gut metagenome | biome: gut microbiome | host: Homo sapiens | place: Madagascar | study: EMG produced TPA metagenomics assembly of the PRJNA485056 data... | reverse complement strand
TATGCAAGTAGACCATTTTCAACCATTGAGGGCGTGGGGGATTGAGGACGCTGGAGCAGATGACCTTGACAACCTCATGCCAGCTTGCCGTATGTGCAACCACTACAAGCGTGCAAATTCGCTTGAGACATTCCGCCGCTATATCGCAGAAATTCCACGGAAACTGCGCGAGAATTATATCTACAAGGTCGGAATTGTGTACGGCGAGATTGCAGAGCAAGCACACCCGGTCAAGTTTTATTTTGAGCAACAGGAAACGATGAAGAATGAATGAGTTAAAACCTTGCCCGTTCTGCGGCGGAGAAGCAATGCTTGAAACAATAGATGGCAACAGCCTAGGAGAGTTCTATATTTACTGTCCAGAGTGTTATTTTGAAAGAGGCGTGTATAGCGAACCAAAATTTATCGTCGAAAAGTGGAATAGGAGGGCTGACAATGGCTGAATACGTCAAATGTGACGATGTGCACCGTGCATTAGAGCAGATCAATCCAGTCGACTATGGGGCTATGTGGGACTATGAAGCTCATTATTACGCAGGAGAGTGTCTAAGAGACTGCAAAGAGGCGATTGATAGTATCCACGCCACTGATGTTGCGCCGGTGGTGCATGGGCGGTGGATACATAACCGATACGAGGACTGTTCTGAACAGTTTGAGCTTGTGAAGTGCTCCCAATGCAACCACGAGGCGTATGCGATGGCGTTCTATGTCCGCGGCGGCAATTACTGCCCCAGCTGTGGAGCGCGTATGGACGGAGGTGACAGCGATGCGGCTGATTGATGCGGACAGGTTGAACGCAAGATCGAGCCGTAATGGAACGCTGTATTATACAGTGTCGGATATCGAAAATGCGCCAACGGTTGATGCTGCACCGATAAGGCACGGGCGATGGGTTCAAAAGAAAGAATGGCACTTAGGAAGATGGGTTGCGTGGTTTGAGTGTTCCGAGTGCGGCGAACACGACGATAACTCGGATATGTATGAGATGATGCCGTTCTGCAATCTGTCGGATTATTGTCCCGGCTGTGGAGCAAAAATGAACGGAGGTGACAGCGATGCTAAATCCATGTAAGGACTGCATCTATTTCCACAAAGAGAACAAGACTTGCCAATCGAAAAAATGTGCCACTGGCGGTAATAGAAAAGTGACTTGGGTTGATAGGCTATTTTGTTCTCCATGCAAAAAGAACGGAGGCGACAACGACGAGGCTAACAAATGCGTGGTTGGCGGCTATCACGAATGGATGTTAAGTGCCATTGGTAGTGACGGAATTGGCAATAGGGTTGACGCGTATCAATGCCGAAAGTGCGGCGAGACGTTCAAGATTAAATTTGAAGAACCCTGACATGACATCAACATTATGATATAATATCAAATGCCAAAAGGCAGAAAGTGAGGATATGAAAATATGGGCGTAGCAGTTTTGGTTCTCGGGGAGTCTGGCTCTGGCAAGTCGGCATCCATGCGCAACTTTGGAGAGAATGATGTTCGCATCTTGAATGTGGCATCGAAGCCTTTTCCGTTTCGCAATGTCAACAAGCTTAAAAAAGCGGACAAGGCAACCTATGGCATGATTCGTGGTGCTGTTACGAGCGGCCAGACGCTCAGCTATGTGGTTGATGACGCGCAGTATCTCATGGCGTTCGAGAGCTTTGACAAGGTGAACGAGACAGGCTATGGCAAGTTCACGACCATGGCTAAGAACTATGAGGAGATGCTGAGATGTATTCAGGAGGACACGCCGCCTGATACTATCGTATATGTCATGCAGCATATCGACTCTGATGAAAATGGCAAGGTCAAAGCAAAGACGCTTGGAAAGATGCTTGACCAGCAGCTTACTGTTGAGGGCTTGTTTACGATTGTTCTGTTAGCTAAGGCAGATGAGCGCCGCCATTACTTCATCACGCAGTCTGACGGTACGAACCCGTGCAAGTCTCCTATGGGTATGTTTGATGAGGTCGAGATTGACAACGACCTCAAGATGGTTGATGATACTATCAGAGAATACTATGGGCTGAAGAAAAATACTGCGCCGGCTAAAAAAAATTCTTGACAAAAGCGTCTGGGCATGATATAATCCATAACAGAGGTTGAGATAAGGTTGCAAACTTTCTCATTTAGGGCAACGTGCTTACTCCGCGTTGCCCACTCTAATAAAATTTCTTGAGTAAGGAGAATGTAAGATGCCAAACAATAAAGGGATTCCTCATGTGTATCATGGTCACAGGAACGAAAAAATTTATAGAGTATGGGCAGCAATGAAAGACCGTTGCAATAACCCAAATAATCCATACTTCTATATTTATGGTGGCAAAGGAATTACATACGATAAAGAGTGGCAAACTTTTTTGCCGTTCTATGAATGGGCGATTAAAGCAGGATATAAAGAAGGTTTGACGTTGGATAGGAAGGATGGTAATGGAAACTATTGTCCAGAAAATTGCGAATGGACAACTATGCTAATCCAGTCTAATCATACGAGTCGTAATCATTTTATAGAAAAGGACGGTGTCAGGCAAACAGTTTCTCAATGGATACGGCAATGTGGGCATAGACCAAACAAATTTTATCATATTAAAAGAAAATATGAGTGCTCTGATGAAGAGGCGCTTAATATTATAATTTCTATGAATTGAGGTAAAGTGAAATGAAAAAGATTAGCGGTTATGACAAGATTCAGGAAGGTGACTCGTTTAAGAAGCTCCCAGTTGGTGGGTATGTCGTCAAAATTCTTGACGCAACCAATGTGCCTGAGAAGGAATACCTTCGAATCTCTTTTGATGTGGCAGAAGGCGAGCATAAGGGGTTCTTTGCAGAAGAGTATAAAAATGATGCCAGAGACGGAAAGAAGTGGCCTAACGCAGGCACGTTTATTCGCTCCTACAAAGAGAAGGCATTGCCGATGCTAAAGGGGTTTACCACAGCAGTTGAGAAGTCAAACAAGGGCTACTCTTGGGACTTCGATGAAAAGACCTTAAAGAACAAAATTGTTGGTTTGGTGCTTGGTGAAGAAGAGTTTGTCAATAGCTCTGGCAAGTTGCGCACCCGCACTTATGTCTCTGCTGTCCGCTCTGTCGATGTTATCCGTGAGGGCAAGTTTGAAATTCCTGAGCTGAAGAAGATCGACGCAACCAAGGTATCCAGCAACCAGACTAAGCAAGAAACTTTTGTCGACCCTTTCGCGGCTCAGAGCAATGATACCGCGTCCAATCCGTTTGACAATGCCGCAACGCCCACTGAAGATTCTACGCCTTGGGACGACAACAATCCATTTGCATAAAAAAAACTTAGAGGCGGGCTTGACAAAGGCTCGCCTCTTTGCTATAATAGGCAACAGGAGGTGATGATGAGATGGTCAATAGATTCTTAGCTGTAGGCGAGCTATCTGAATGTGCAATCCAACTCTATCATACCCATATTAAGGTTCGCCTATCGCTTGAAGTCAACCATCAAGTCATCACCATGCAGCAAACCATAAGCCGCAAATGGAACGCCGAGCAATATCAAGAGCTATGCCGCACAATCCCTTATCTACATCCACGTATTGATGGAATTGTAACTAAAGGCGAGCATGAGCGGATATACACCATGCCGCAAGAAGACAGCCCAACGCGGCTTATGGTAAGCGGAAACATCAATGAATGGCGTGGGCGCATTTACTTCAACGCTCAATATATTCGTCCAGAGCCAAGAGCACCTGATGGCATGACCATAGAGCTTGATGGGCAATGGGTAGACAACAAGCGGTTAGTCAATGTGATTGGCGATTATCCGCGCGCGTTTGGCTTGGATGCGCCCATTGGCTATGAGCGGCGCGTATATCGATTACGGCTTGGCTATTCGGCAGGATATGTAGAGCATGATGGCGTGATTGATGATGCGCCGTATGGATTGCAGATGTTGAGCTGCCAACCGCTTGATGAATATATCAGCGACGAGCAGATGAAGAAAATCTTGCTTGAGCTTGAAATTATGGAGGAATGAACATGGACAAAAAAATTCGATTGCTGGTATGTTGCGAAGAAAGCCAGCGAGTATGTACGGCGTTTAGAAAGCGCGGCTGGGAGGCATATAGTTGCGACATTGAGCCATGCTCAGGTGGCCATCCTGAATGGCATATTCAACAAGACGTGTTACCGCTCATCAACGGCGATTGCACATTCACGACTATGGATGGCGTGGAGCATCATATTGATGGGCAATGGGATTTGCTGATTTGCCATCCTCCTTGCACATACTTGAGCAACGCTGGAGCAAGACATCTCTGGAAGGGTCACCGGCTTAATCAAGAACGATATGCAAAAGGACTTGAAGCTAAAGCGTTCTTTATGGAATTTTATAACGCCAGATGCGAACACGTTGTAGTTGAAAATCCTATCCCATCAAAAATTTATGAACTCCCAGCATATACTCAAGCGGTTCAGCCATACGAATATTATGGGGAACGGCATCCGTATACAAAAAAAACTTGCCTATGGGAACGTAATGTGCCTCAACTTATTCCTGTAAATCCAGTCGAACCGGTAGCTACTTGGTGTCCATCTGGTTCGTATAGCCATAAGCACGGAGCAAAACATAAGGGAATGTTTACGACAGACAGAGCAAAGAATCGCTCTAAGACGTTTGAGGGTATCGCTCAAGCTATGGCCGACCAATGGGGCGCATACATCGAGGGTGAACCAAATGGCTAAAAAATCGACAAGCCCAGATGCGGCAGAACGCAAAGCATTGCTTGCTTATATCAAAGAGCTTGATCCCAACGCCAACTTCATCCTCATAACATCGCAGCTCAAGCGCATGACAGATGAGGGCATGACGTATAGTGGCATACGATACGCACTATGGTATAGCATCAACGTCAAGCAGATGCCATATAAAAGCGTTGGAATCATACCATACGTTTATGAAGAAGCCAAAGCATATTGGCAATGGCAACAACGCATGAAGCGACAGGTAGCTGGATGGCAACCACAAGATAATGATGCCGTAGTTGTTAATCGGCAGAGAGAGGACGAGGTGTTTGTATGAAGTGGTATCAAATTAAAGATAAATTGCCTCCTGAAGATGAGGATGTTTTGGTTTGTTTCAACGCAAATAATTCAAATTGTTGTGATGTGTTGGCATATGGTTTTGATAATCATGGCGAACCAAAATGGTGTCGTATCGACGCAGCGCGTCGAGTAAAGCCGAATGACTGGTGGGCGAAAATTGAATTGCCGAAGGAGTAAGCCATGAGCGTATATGATTCACAGGCGGCAAGGTTATGCTTGGGCGCTATACTCATCAAGCCATCATTTGCTTTGAGTGATAAATTTCCTTTGACTAAGCAAGACTTTGAGCCGCAGATTTTCCATCTCAGGCTATATCAAGCTATCACGGCGTTGGCTAAACGTGGCGCTCAGAGCATCAGCGCGATGGATTGCTACACGATATGCGCGAACAACGCAGAGGTCAAGCGCGTATTTGATGACAACTCGCTTGCAGATTTTATCGACACCATTAAACAAATCGTCAGCATCGATAACTTTGAGCTTTACTGGACAGGTGTTCGTAAGGCGACATTGCTTAGGGAATATGCAAAGGCTGGCTTTGATATCAGCCGCTTTGAGGGAGAGCCTGAAAAGCATGGGATTCAAGAAATTCTTGATTACTACGACGGCTTAGCAATCAATATCCGCAAGCAGTTCTATCAAGATAAGTCAACGCGCGAACTAAGAGCTGGCGATGGCTTTGAGGAAATCAAGGAGCGCTTTAAGACAGAACCAGCGTTTGGCGCAACAACATTTAGCCGCTATCTCAACACAGCAGCGAGAGGTTGGCAACAGGGACAACTTACCATGCACGGCGCAGTCAGCGGCTCAGGCAAGACAGGCGTGGCGTTATACAATGCGGCATTAGTAGCTTGTCCAGAGCTATGGGACGATGATGCTGGATGCTATCAACCCAACCCTTGCTATCAACATAAAGCGGCGCTGTTCATTCAGTACGAGCTGAACGACCAAGAGGAGCTTACGCCGAAGCTCATTGGCTCTATCAGCGGAGTGCCCACCTATCATTTGCTCAACGGCAACTATGATGATGGCGAAGAAGAGCGGGTAGACAAAGCCATTAAAATCTTGCACGACTCCAACATCTACTTTATAACGATGCCGAGCTTTACCAACGATAAGCTCAAGGCGTGCATCAAGGAATATACCACGCTACATGATGTTGGCTATGTGGTGTTTGACTATGTGAGCCAACAGTCAACAGTATCGAGCGACATTGCTAAAAAGAATGGCGTGGCTACACGATCTGACCAAGTGCTGTCGGATATTGTTTCCAATCTCAAGGATATTGCGGTTGAGAACAATGTGGCAATCTTGACATTCTGCCAAACCAATGCCAATGTAAACAATCAAGAAATTCTTGATGCTGGTTGTTTGGCTGGAAGCCGCGCCATGCAGGACAAACTTGATGTTGGCGGCATCATCATGCCATTACGTCGTCAAGAGAAAGAGGTTGCGGATATGATGATTGAGAACGCAAGCTATCAAGGCGAGCATCCTAACCGCATCGTGCATCTGTTTAAGGTTCGATTTGGCAACCAGATTCAGCATCTCAAGATTTGGGGTAAGCTGGACTTGAATACGGGTAGATGGACGGATTGTTGGTGTACAGATGCGGACAACAAGCCGTATGACATGACGAGAACGAAACTGGTGTATGCCAATGCTTGACATTCAATCCATCAAATCTCAAATCAATGCCGACAACATCATTGACCTCATGAATTCACTTGGAGCAGATTACAACTTTGCTTCAAGCCACGAGATTCATTTCAGGTCGATTTGCCATGGTAGCGATAGCTATAAGCTATGGTGGTACGAGAATGAATCAGGTGGCAGATTGCATTGCCATAGAGACGGAGAGACTTGGGACGTTATTGGTTTTGTTGAATTCATCAAGCATCTGGACTTTATGCCAGCGGTTGAGTATATCTGCCAGACGCTTGGTATCAATGCCAATGAGGTAAGCGAGCGTTCAGATGTTGACCCATGGCAAAAGGATTTGCGTAGATGGTTGCCTAACGCCGAAACCGAACTTGAGCCATTGACCACCTATGACCCAAGCGTGTTGCGGTTGTTCAAGCCCTTACCGCACAAGTCGTGGCTTGATGATGGCATCAGCACATCAACTATGCGCAAGTTCGACATAGGTTGGTACGGTCGCAATGCTCAGGTGGCTATCCCTGTGCGCGACCCTGATGGCAACCTTGTCGGCATCCACGCTCGCAACACACGCCGAGCCATTGTAGAAGCTGGACGCAAGTACGAGCCACTTAGAACCTTGACCCAAGATTATCGTTTCCCAACGGGGCGCGTATGCTATGGGCTATATGAAAATCAAGCCGCCATCAAGTCAAGCCGTGAGATCATCTTGTTTGAAGCCCCTAAGTCAACGCTCCAGATGGCAACAATGCTTGGCGATTCGGCATCATGCGTCTCGCTGTTTGGTTGGAACTGCAACAAGCTGCGGCGTGATATGCTCCTCGACCTTGGCATACAGCGCGTCAACATAGCACTTGACCGCCAATACCATGAGCCAAGTGGCGATGAGTTTGCGGTCTATGTTCGGCAAGTCAAGAAGATAGCCGCTTTGTTCAAATCATATTGTCAGGTGGGTATAATTTGGGATAAGCAAGACCGCCTTGGCTACAAGGATTCTCCAAGCGATAGAGGTTTTGAGGTTTGGAGTCAACTATATCAAGAAAGGACGATATTATGAGTTGCGAATACGAGCATTTGTTTGATCGAATCATTAGTTGGCATGATGTCAATGCGCCTATCACAGTTGAGGCTTGTTTGTGTTATGGGCAGAAGGATGCTCCCGAGTGTCCGTACTTTTTAGGTTCTAACCAAAAAGATTGCCCCAAATACAAAGAGAAAATTTCAGAATAATCCTTGACAACCTCCTTATGGTTTGGTATAATCACAGTATCAAATCATAAGGAGGTTTTATTATGCCGTATAGAGAACCAGAATATAAGAAATGGCTCGAAGAGGTCTGCCTCGAAGCCGAGAAAATCTTGGCCTGCGAAGCGACTGTCTGCGCATATGGTCTTGAGCTTAGTTTCACGCCGCTCGGACTAAATCGTTGGCGTCTAATGTTTGAAGAAAAATTCGTTCGAGACCGCTGGTGTCGTCACTACAACCCTAAGTCAACAGCATACGAAATCGCTATTGGAGCTAAGGAGGAGTGGGATAATCTTATCCTCAGAAGAGGCGAGTATAATGATTGACTATCGTTCCTTCGGCATCACATATAAGTCTAACCAAACTAAACTACACAAGCTCTACAAAGAGGACGTTCAGCGATTCAGAGAAGCCATCAACGACAATCCATATCGCGTCCTCATCGACCAATCTGGTATGAGTTGGCGCATGGCCGATGAGCTTGCCATCAGGCGATATTGTAAGCCAGATGCTTATTGCCGTTGCCAATATGCGGCATATCAAGTCCTCAAAGCCAACGAGCAACATGGCAACACGCGCATGATGGATAGTGAACTTGCGCGAGAGGTTCACAATCTTGTGTCTGAAGCTGTCAAACATATCGTAACAGTAGTTGACCAAGAGCCAACTATCTGGTACGATGCCGCTCGTCATCTGGTTGGATTTGAGCATACGTATCGGGCAGAGCAGAACATCGCTGAGCATATCAAACGGCGGCTCAAAGCTAAGCGCGACGAGCAAATCAATCGAGCCGACCACGAATCTTTGACAGATGAGCAATTTGGCGCGGTAGAGCTTGCTATCAACCGTGATGTGTCGATGCTCAATGGTTATGCTGGTTCTGGCAAGAGCTTCACAACCAAGGCAATCATCAATGAGCTTGAGGAACGTGGGTTTACCTACCAACTGCTTGCACCAACAGGCATTGCGGCCAAGGTATTGCGCGGCTATACTGGTCGTCAAGCCATGACCATCCATATGTTCTTGACAAGCCCATGGAAACCGGACTACATCATCATTGACGAATCCTCTATGGTGTCGGTTCATCTGTTATCGGCATTATTTGATACGGTTGGCAATAAGCCGCGCCTTGTATTCGTAGCAGACAATGCCCAGCTTGCATCTATCCAATGTGGCTCGATTGTCCAAGACGTCATTGATAGCGGCGCTGTCCCGCGCACACAACTTACCAAGATTTTCCGCTATAATTCGAGCGGCATTGTCACCATGGCAACTGATATGCGGCAAGGGTATTGTGAGCATTTGACGGATGATTTTCCTGATTATTTATTTGAGCAGGAGAACAATTCTGAGCCTATCCAGCAAGTGGTCCGGCATTATGAGGCGTTGCTTGCTCAAGGCTATACGCCTGATGATATTATGGTGCTATGCCCATTCAATAAGCATATCGGCGCAGATGCTATCAATGTATCCATCAGCGATATGATCAATCCTAATGAACCAGTACGCAAGAATAGCACCATCAAGATTGGTGACAAAGTTATCAACATCAAGAACGACTACTCTGCTGGTGTGGACAACTTCATTGCCAATGGCGATATTGGTTATCTAAGAGAATATCAACCTGTTCGCGGTGATGATGATATTGTGCTGGTGGATTTTGACAATGGCGAGCATAATGTTGGAAGCCTAACGCGGCTCAAACAGGCATACGCGCTTAGTGTCCACAAGAGTCAAGGTAGCTCGGCTAAGGTGGTCATCGTGCTGATTGACCCAAGCCATGGATTCTTTCTTACTCGCAACCTCATGTACGTTGCAGTCACTCGCGCACGGGAGAAGCTGATTGTAATTGGCGACGAGGAAACCATTGCTGATGGCATTAAGCGCGAAGAACAGCTTGAAAGAAATACAGGACTCAAGGAAATGCTTGACAACCACACAACAATTTGATACAATGTAATGTGTAGAAAGGAGGAAACCCAATGACAGTAGCCGACCTTATTTGGAAACTCTTGTACTATCCATACGATATGGAAGTCAAGGTTTGCGTTCGACCACGAGTTGAGCCAGCGGCAAGCGTAGGCACAAGCATTGACATCGACACTAACAAAGCATCGGTCGTTATCTATGGCGACAAGCCCTACAATATTTTTAAGGAGGTAGCAGCAGTTGAAAATTACAAAGCGTGATGGGCGCAAAGTTGAATTTGATTCCGACAAGATTGTAAAGGCAATCAGCAAAGCGTTCATTGAGGTATACCCTGATGGCCTGACAGATGAGATGCAGGCGTGCGCGCATCGCATTGCGAATGAGGTAGCCGCGCATGATGGTCTGACGGTTGAGGAGATTCAGGATACAGTGGTGCGAAAGCTCATGGCGAGTAAATACAAAGATGTCGCCAAGGCGTATGTAGAGTATCGCTATCTGCATCGTATGGCTCGTAGCCAGTATGCGCAACTCATGGACGCGATTGCCGAGAAACTGGAGGCGCGAGATGTCAAGAACCAGAACGCCAATGTTGATGAGCATAGCTTCGGCGGTCGTGTAGGTGAAGCCAGTAGCGTTGTCAATCGCAAGTACGCGCTGGAATATCTTGTGTCACCTATGGCAAAGGCAAACCATATCAACAACGAGGTCTACATTCACGATCTTGACAGCTATGCGGTTGGTATGCACAACTGTCTCTCAATTCCGTTTGACGACCTCCTTGCCAACGGCTTCAACACGCGCCAAACAGATGTTCGTCCTGCGCAGAGTATCAACACGGCGTTTCAGCTCGTGGCGGTCATCTTCCAACTTCAGAGCCTCCAGCAGTTTGGCGGCGTGAGCGCAACTCATCTGGATTGGACAATGGTTCCTTATGTGAGAAAGAGCTTCTATAAGCACTACTGTGACGGTGTACTTTGGTGCGAAACTCCAAATGCTCACCGTGGATACGTCTATTGGGAGCGAGAGTTAAAGGGGAAGGCGTATACTCCAGAGACGCCAATCGACGACGAACTATACGATGCCTATGCCAACGCGAAGAAATACGCCATTGCTATGACAACCAAGGAATGCTATCAGGCCGTTGAAGGTATGTACCACAACCTCAATACACTTCAAAGCCGGTCTGGCAATCAGTTGCCGTTCAGCTCTATCAACTACGGCACTTGCACTTTGCCCGAAGGCCGTATAATCATCAAGGCGCTGCTCGATGTTTCCATTAAGGGCATGGGCAAGCTCCATAAGACCAGTATCTTCCCCTGCGGCATCTTCCAGTGCATGAACGGCGTGAATCGGCATAAGGGCGAACCCAACTATGACCTGTTCAGACTTGCTCTCAAGTCCACGAGCCTGCGGCTTTATCCCAACTATGCTAACGTAGATTGGTCTGGCAATGCTGGCTATGACCGCAATGACCCTCGGACGTATTTCAGCACGATGGGATGCCGGACTGCAAATGGTTGGGATATCAATGGCTTTGGGCAGCTCAAGGATGGGCGGGGAAACATCTGTCCCGTGACCATCATCATGCCGACGCTGGCTATGGAGGCTAAGGCGTGGGTCAACGAGCAAGAGAAACTTGGCAATCACGAGGATGTAGCTGAGGCGTTTATGTTTATCCTTGATACAAAAATCCACGAAGCCAAGGATATGCTTATTGAGCGGTTCAACTGGATTTGCTCTCAGAGTCCAGATAGCGCAAAGTTCATGTACGAGAATCACACCATGGCTGGCTATGTTCCTGAAGAGGGTATTCGCTCTGCACTCAAGCATGGTACGCTTGCCATTGGCCAGCTTGGCTTGGCTGAGACCCTGCAAATCCTGATTGGCTGTGACCATACTACACCTGAAGGCATGGAGCTTGCCAAGCGTATTGAGCAACTGTTCAAGACAAGATGTGCCGAATTCAAGGAGCAAGAGCATCTGAACTTTGGCGTGTACTATACGCCAGCGGAGAACCTTTGTTATACCGCTATGCAAAAGTTCAAGGCCAAGTATGGCGAGATTTCAAACGTATCTGATAAGGAATTTTTCACCAACAGCATCCATGTCCCCGTATGGCGCAAAGTCAACCCGATTGAAAAAATCGACATTGAGAGCCAGTTGACCGGATATAGCTCTGCTGGTTGCATTACCTATGTTGAGCTTGAGTCGAGCGTTAAACATAACATCGACGGCCTTGAGGCTCTTATCAACTACGCTATGGACAAAGACATTCCGTACTTTGCTATCAATGTACCAAATGACCTGTGCATGGATTGCGGCTATACAGAAGAGATCGGCGATGTTTGTCCCATGTGCGGTAGCAAGAACATCCAGCGCTTACGTCGTGTGACCGGATATCTTACCGGCAACTACACCACGGCGTTCAACAAGGGTAAGCAGCAGGAGGTCGAGATGCGCGTGAAGCATGATGAGGTGATGACTGAATGAATTATGCAGGAATCATCAAGGTAGACCTCGCCAATGGCATCGGCATTCGCACGTCGCTCTTTGTCTCTGGTTGCCAATTCCATTGTCCTGAGTGCTTCAATCAACCGCAACAGGATTTTGGATATGGCAAACCATATACAGAAGCCACACTGGGTAAGATAGCTGCGGAGCTTATCAAGCCATACAACAGCGGCTTGAGCATTCTTGGTGGAGACGCAATGTGGCAAAACATGGATGGCATGGCCGATATTGCGTTCCTTTGTGGCGTTGTTCACAACCTAGGCAAAACCGTATGGCTTTGGTCTGGTTTCACATGGGAAGAACTAACGCAACTTGGAAACAAGGCCGATGCCACGCAGATGATGCGCTATAACTTGCTAACCCATGTTGATGTGTTTGTCGATGGACGCTATGAAGCCAAACTCAAAGACCCAACGCTTGCATGGCGTGGTTCAAACAATCAGCGAGTCATTGATGTTAAGGCATCGCTTCACAATGACAAAATTGTTTTGTACAAGGAGGCAAGCAATGTATAGATTCTTTAATGGAACGCTCAACCATGAGAGAGGCTTGATCTGCGAGGTGAAAACAACCAGCGAGTTCTTTCCTTACACAGAACCGCAGATTGGCGATTATATCAATCTACCGCTTGATGCAAATGACCTCGACCAAGAGGTTTGGGTTATCAAGGAGCGCGTGGTTTGGCCTGACCAGATTGAATATCTGTGCGAGCGATTTGTTTGGGAGGATTAAGCCATGAGCATCAAAATTGAAAATATCCAGACGATGGGCTGGGAAGGGGCGTTGCGTGGAATGCGCAACCCCCTCAACAGTTGGGACAAAGCCGACAGTGCCTATGCTTCGGACATCGAGCGCACAGATACCAATATCGCGGCTTATGGAACAAAACTCAGCCGCTATGATTTTGTCATTGGGCAGAATGATCTTGTGCTTTGCCTTAAGCTCATCAAGGCTGGCTCTGAACATCGCAAGTTCCTCCGCATGATTCATGTGCAGATGGATATTACCGCGCCGCTGTATTGGTGGAAGGAATTTGATACCTATAAAGTGGCCACCACAAGCAACAGTTGCTCCACTATGCACAGGATTGCCGCTGAGGAATTTGGTTTTGAGGACTTCAGCTATGAGCATCTACATTGGCTGAGTAAAGATTATCTCAGGGCCATCATTGGCGCGCTCAATAATTGCCGAAATGAATACCTCAACAATCCTACGGACAAGAGCCTCTGGTGGCAGATGATTCAGTTGCTCCCAACGAGCTACAATCAGCGCCGCACGATCGACATGAGCATGGAGACGGTGCTGAATATTCTAAGCCAGAGACATAGCCACAAGCTTGACGAGTGGGTTGAGTTCTGTGATACTATGCTCTCTAAGTTGCCGTATGCTGAAGATTTCTATTTGGCAGAAGGCGGCGTATGTCCTGACAATAACGACCACGAACAGAAAGGAGAACCCGATGGAAATTAAAATCAAGCGCTTGACACCTACCGCGCTCATTCCGACCAAGGCTTTTGCAAGCGATGCTTGCTTTGACCTTTACCTTGATGCGCCTGATGCGCTGTACCATGAATGGAATGGCGGCGTTGAGATTAAGGCGGCAAGGGGCATCAAGATTCGCCCGCATGAAACGGTGATGCTCCATACGGGCATTGCTATGGAAACGCCGATTGGCTACTATGCCGCCATCTATGCCCGTAGCGGTCTTGCGAGCAAACAGGGGCTTAGACCCGCTAACTGTGTAGGCATCATTGACGCGGCATACAGAGGCGAGGTCATGGTAGCTATGCACAATGATAGCGATGAAACGCGCATCGTCCATCATAACGACCGTATCGCGCAAATGGCAATTCTGCCTGTGCTTGACGTGAAGCTCATCGAGACAGACGAGTTATCTGAAACTGAGCGTGGTTCTGGAGGTTTTGGTAGCTCGGGGGAGTAAACATACGCCAAACAACTTTGCGTTGATTCTGGCTATCAAACCATAGATAAATTATCAAGAAAAAAATAGGGAACAGGCAGATACTCAATGTACCTAACCTGTTCCCTAAAAATTTTACGTCTGAGGCGTTTCCTCAAGCGTGACGTTGAGCGTTTGGTCTTTATCGTTCGTGATAGTGAGATGCTTGCCAGTGTAACCAGTGTACTCTACATTTACACCATATTGGTCACCAATGCCACTAAGAAGATAGGTCTTGCCGCCAACCTCAGTAGGCTCAATCTCAACACTGTCAGCATCCACAACCTTGACAGAAGCGGCCTCAGGGTCAGTAACGACCATCAGCAGAAAGCCATCCTGCAGAGAGACAACGCCGTCAGCAATCTTGAAGAAACGGCCATCAAGACCAACGCCGCAGTTGCCCTTGACAAGCGTAGGCGTGCCAACCTCATCGCCCTCAGAGTTGTGGAGCGTGATGACAGGTGAGCTACCCGCCTTTGCTTTTGTAAACAACGCGCCATCCCAAAGCTGGCCGCAAGTCGATACCGCGTTTGCCACATCCACAGACGTAGCTCCAGCGTCGCAGATGACGCCTTTGAGAACCTTGAGACTTTGGTCAAAATTTAAACCGCCGCAGAATCTTGCCATATATAATCAAATCCTTTCAAAAAATTTTGTTAAGCCTTGTTGACCCATGCCAGCTGTCCATCAACAACGCCAAGTACCTTGCCATTAGCGGCATCAGTGATAGGCGGCAACATGGCCGCACATTTACTGTCGACATAAACCTTGGGCGCGGCATGGCTCGATGCAGTAGGTGTGCCAACATGAACAGGCACATAGGTCGATTGGGTGTTGGCCTTGACAAACGCCGCTTGACCATCGCTGGTAGCAGTAAGGCGCGGCGAGGTAACGTCGCCAGTTTCAATCGTCGAGCCAATGTACAATGGCGCAACGCCATCCGTGCTAATCTTATGTGCGTTGGTGATGGAATGCTCGTTCATGTCAAGGTTGCTCGTCGCCTTGCCTTGAGCATCTTGGAACGCCGAGGCATCAACATATGCTTTGGTAGCGGCATCTTGCGGCTCAACAGGGTCAAGCAAGCCAGTGATGCGATGGTTGTTCAGGTCAACCTCGGATTCAATCGCTAAGCCGCTGTCCGTGTTGCTGATAGACTTAACGCCAAGGATGGCATTGCCGCTCATTTGCAGATTGCCTTCCATTGCAACAGCGCCGCTTGCCATGAAGTCGCCGCCGCCTAAAGCCGCCCCCTGCACGGTTAGCACAGGGCGACCAAGTTCGTCTTTGGTATATTTGAATTGCTCGGCATCAAGCAGATAGCCACCATCCGCCGCGCGAATTGTTTTGGAATTTGCCATAGGGCTTCATCCTTTCTTGAAATAAAATTTTGAAACAATGGTGCAGGAGTATTAAGCGCCAAGGTATTTGAGATAGATTGCACCGAAACGGCCAGTTGTACCGAAAGGGTCTTGACTACTTTGTCCTACACCATAATTGGCAGATAATGCACCGCTGCCAACTGTAACGGCTGTATGACCACCATAAGAATACGCTCCATCCTTACCTTTATTGCCACTTCCGACACCATAGTAAGGAGATTTTGTAGATGCGTTTCCGGCATTTATTACGGTGTAAGAGTCAAAAGATGTGGTTGTTGCTTCGTTTAACGCGATGGTAACATTGATTACCTGACCTTTAGTTAATACGACAGAATCATACGATTGACACGATGCACCACCAGAGGCGAAGGGAAGACCACCAGATGATTTCCCCGCTCCACCATATCCATACAACTCCATATAGTATCTTCCGGTCTTAGGTACAGTCCAAGTTCCAGAGGAGGTAATCGTCCACTCAGTCGGCCCACCCATATCATATCCACCAATGGCGGCAAAGTAGTAGAGAACGCCAGAATAGTTTAACTGATAATTGGCGTTAGTATCATTATACCAAGAAAGAGTATTCCCGGCCTTCTTTATTCTCGTTATACCGCCACCACTTGGGAACCCTGTTGTGCCATAGTCTCCCCCAAACATCGAAAGAACAACAATTCCGTAACTATCCATGTGGTTTGGTGCATCCTGATATTCTGGAGTAAACCAAATAATTGGCTCAAAAGGAAAAGTGATGCTCGTAGGATGGCTCTGACCATACGTCCCCGTTCCCGTATACTGTCCAGTATACAGCAACAGCTCATTATCCTGAACCCATTGTTTGACCTCAGCTAAGCTCTGGCCTTCCAACTGTTTGGCATTATAAGCTAATGGCAACACGTTATCAAAACTTGTGCCATTCCATTGTTTCATGTTTACATTGTAATCTGCCATAAAATTTTCGCTTCATCATTTAGCTGGTGATGAAGGGCTGAGATGTGGGGAAGTTTATGTGTGTTGGGAGGGGTTAGCCGAAAGCATAGTAAAAATATTTCCAATAACTTACATTACCAGCACCATTCAATTGAACATTGGAAGAATTTGAACTCCAAATACTTACTCCATTGTCTGTAAAAGTCACATTCAAATCTCCGCTTAGCCCAATTGAAATCGCATTATCAAAAATTTCGTCGTCAACAAACAACATTGCATTCGTTTTAGTTTCGGAAAAATATGTCCCAGTTGAGTCTATAAGCCCCATTAACCCCTTTTGAATATTATAATCTGGGCTGCGATATTTATATGCAAAAGCGAAAATATAAACAACCTTTGGCTTAAACCCACAGTTAATCACCGTAGGATTGTTTGCTCCATACGTTCCCGTACCCACATAACTTCCTGTTGCAATCTGAGATAACCCAGCCCTTGCTTGGGCTATAATCTCAGTTGCACCCCCCCCCCCGCAAGGGTAAACGCCTGAGAAGCGTAGGGGAGGATATTATCGAAGCTCGTACCGTTGTACTGCTTCATCTGAACATTATAGTCAGCCATGATTTTAGCTTGACCTCCTTTTCTTTATTCCGTAATTTTCCTCAGTTGTTCCATTCAACCCAACCGTCCATGTAGACGTAAATCTTGCCGTCCTTGAGATAGTAGGCATTGTTGATGGGTGTCATACCATCTTTCCAAATAATCGGGTTGTCTGCGCTCGTACCCTTAGGGTCATCTTGCGCGACATACTCCTTGCGAACGTCGATGTCGTTGACCGTATAGATGACCCAATCAAAACCAACCTTGTCGCTCTGCTCAGTGCGAGTGGAAATGCCGCCAGCCTTGCGAACCGTCTCGCCGTCAACAACCTTGCCGCGAATTTCAATAGCTTCATTTTTCGTCATTTTCAGTACCTCCAGAAATAATCTTTAATGCTTCAGCATCGGTAATCTCGCCCTTGATGATAGCCACAGCCTCATCATCGGGAATCTGCTCATCGCCGGGAACAGGGTCAGGATGCTCGGTGTTCCACTTGTCAAGCGCCTCCTGATTGACCGTCATGTTCGTCACCGTGTTGCCGTCAACCTCAAAATTGACAAAGCCCTTGGCTTGACAATAGACGTCAACATACTGCTCGTCACACCACAAGTAGCCATCAGGCGGCGTTACGCCATTCCATGTTTGCATATTGCTTCTGCCGCCATCTTCATTAGCGGCGCTGGGGATAATCCACATTGCCATTATCCATACCTTCCTTTCATCGCGTTACGATCTGATACCACCATGTACCCTTGACAGGATTGGTCGGTTGGACGCTGGACACGCGTACAGTCAGGCTATCCAGAAGCTTGTCAAGGTCATCAGTGGTAGTCACGCCAAGAGCATTGAGTTTGGCTACAATGGCCGCGCTCAAATGAATCTGGCTCGATACGCTCGACGGCTCAAGCACGTCATAGTCCGTACCGTTATATTGCTTAATGGTAAAATCTTTGGTTGTTGCCACAGATTGTCACCTCATCTTTCTTGGTTATAAATCTTCAACGTTCTTAGGCTCGTTGAGAATTTCCGTAAATTTCGTAGCCGCCTCTTTGATGTACTTGCAGCTCGCCAACAGGCACACGCCAATCACGGCGATGTTACTCAGAACATCAGTATACTCAGCAGGAATCTCCCAGCCAACAAGCGTCGCAAAGTTGGGCAACGCGGTTGCCGCTACGACAAGAAACGTCAAGCCAAGCACCACGCTCAAGACCTTCCAACCAGAGTTGATGAGCCTATCGCGCTCAAACGGCTGACCAAGTTGCTTGACGTTGCGATACAGGCCGAACGCCATATTGCTCAAATACGAGCAAAGGAAAATGCCCATAGCATACGCCATATTGAGAAGATTGCTAAGCATATTGTTAAGAAATTCGTTCATCATATCAGCCCTTCTTCATCATTCTGTCCAGCATGACCAGAACTTCCTCGCGCGTAGTAAAGGCACGAGGACGAGTACCATCAGTCACGCCTTGTTTCTTCATTTCGGCAATGCTTTGTGCCGCCCAACTGGATGCTGGCTCCTTACCAAGGTCGGCAAGATACACATCCATCATCTTGTTAAAATCTTCCTGAGTCATGCTATCATACTCCTCCATCATAGGCGGCAAGTTGAGCCTACGAACCATTGCGTTTGTCCACTTGCCACCATCATCCCATTGGAAATGCGGCTTGTCAGGGAATGATTTCCAATCGCCGCCCCAAGTGAAGCCCATCTCCTTGCCGATTTTACTAACGCCGCGCCAGAAATTAGCATCGTCGTATTCATGCCCCTTGACATTCTTGCAAACATCAAACGCCAAGCCAACCTTATCCCAATGGAAACTCGGCACAGCGGTCTTAGCATAGCCATTCTTGCAAAGCTGGGCTTGATACTCGGCATCACGCACAGTCTGCGTGACAAGCACAGGATAGCCAGCCGCCTTACACCGCTCAACAAAGATGCGGCAGTTGGCGGCAACATCAGGGCGCAACTTGTCAATATCTCTACTGTTCAGCATATCCAATCATCCCTCAATGATGGATTGAGCCAGCGTCATCACGTTCTCAATCCCATACTCACTCGCCATTTCCTTGACAAAGGTTACGGCGATTTTCTTTTTGTTCTCAGCGCGTTCCTTGAAAGCATATGCGGCAGTGTATACGCCTGTATCAGCCCATGCAAAGCCGCATAGCGTAGCAAGGTCTGTCGTGCTCCTATCCGTGAAGAAGACGCCGTAGACAAGGGCCGCGCTTAATGCAATGGTCACGACCCACGACACGACGCCCCACTTCTTCATGGTCGACATTTTCTTGAGAATCCTCATGTCTCAAAATACACCTGACCTTGTTTGATACCAGTTGGCGGCGTAGGGCTTACCTTGATGATGTCGTCTTTGAACGTGGGGTCGTCATTCTCTTCAAGCGAGACAATCTGGCTCGTGATGGCGTTGAGAGCTACCGCATTAACAACCTTACCACTAAGGCTTGTATCAGCCAGCAGATTCAATGCCGCATCAACATTGCCAGCTTGCCACAGCTCGACAAACTGCCGCCATTTGGCTCGGTCGGCAAGGTGGATATCTTCGTATGTCATCATGCGTTACCACCTGTATCAAACCAGAAATCGCCAACTGCTTGGCCGACAGGCCGAGTGTCGCTAACCACATAGGCCGGACTCCAGCGCTGGAGGTAGTACGTCTCAAGCGCATCCATAGAGTCCTTAATGTTGTTCAGATATTCAGCCGTGATGACCTTGTTTGCGCCATCCGTCATCTGGGCCAGCAGTTGCTTTGCTTTGGCAATCTCGCCAGCTTGCATAGCCGATTGGTATTGCGCCAACAAGATAGCATCAACCGCCGTTACGTCCTTCATAGTGGGAAAGCTATCCTTGGCGTTAGGAAAATTTGTTGCCATCTGTCCTCATCTCCTTATCAGTATGGTGGATAGTACGGATACAGCGTCATAGCGTTGACATCCATACCGTTGATATCCCCATAATCCGCGCTGAAAGATTTAATCATGTAGCGCTCAGTGGTCGTGCCGCCCTTGACCGCGTGCTCAATGACCGTGTTGACATCCAGCCAAGGGATGGGCAACATCCCCATCGACAGTGTATCGTTCAGTCGGCACTTCCAATAAATTTCGAGCTTGGCTCTCTCAAGTGCCAGCTCATCACTCGTGATATTGTCATAGTCGCCGCCATACAGCACCTCTCGGATGATGCCCACAGAGCCGCCAGTATAGAACGGGCTGTCAGGATTGTCATCCTGCCATACGGCTTGAGCTTGCTGATGCCCCATGAACAGCCATGTCTTAGTGGTCACAGCGGCATCCCCCTCGCCCGTGGTTTTCTCTTGGAGGTTAGCCACCCAATAGACATCCTTGGCAAGATTTTTGATTGGCTCGCCAGACGAATCAACAAGCGGCAACGCATCATGCGTAACCTCAGAGCCATCAACCTTATTGCTAATGACCTTGATGGTAATAGCTGTGTCCGAAATGTCGGCATTGGGCGTGAACCCAATCATGGTGTTAGCCGGAAGTTCTGGAAGGTCAGCAATCTTGACCGTGATAGCGCCACCATCAATGGTAATCTCGCTCGGGTAGTTCACAATGTCATGGTTTCTACCCCATACCTCAATGTAATTCTTGACAGATTCAAAGCTTGTGTTAATGGATTCACTCTGCACAATCTTAGGCAAAACATTATCGTCCAGCAACACAGGAGCGTCTTCACCAGTGGGGATATACTCATAGTGGAAAACGCCATCAACGTCAAAATACATCTGATATTGTGGTAAAATATCACGAAGCGAGGTAAGAATATCGTAGACTGTGCCGCCTTGCTCAATCTTGATTTCATACGGCACTTCCTGCACATTGCCATCACGCCGCTTACAATCCTCGACCACATACTTGGTAAAGCCGGCCAAACCAAGGCAAGTAATGATGGCCTCGCGCACGCTTGAGCCTTGCGGGATAACGTATGGAATGCCCGTCAACGCACCATTGCGCAAACCCGTCAGCTTCGCCATTATGTCAACCGCGCTGAAGCTCAATGTGTTGGTTGCAGCGTCATATTGCCAGCTCGGGTCATTGATGAGATAGATGCCTTGGTTATACCATTGAATCTCGCCAGTGCGAATGTTCTCAATGCCGATGTACGGCTGAATCATCTTGTCGAGCCAAATCTTGCTGCCTGCCTTGATGTCAAACGAGCTGTCAGTCACAACGATTTCAACGTTACACGTGCGGCGGATATCGCTATCGGCATCAACGCTTACGTCGAAGCTCATCACATTGCCGCTCAATTCATCCACGACCGTGTAGTCGAAGTCAAGCAGATTCACCTTGAGGTAGCGATTGATGATGCGTTGCTGAATGATGTCATAATCCTGTTGCTGGATAATCATGCCGCCATCACACTCCCTCTGGAATCATGCCCGCTTCATACATATCTTGCTTACTGTTGGGGTCTCCAATCTCCGTCCAGTCAGCCGCCATAGTGTTCCAACCCATGCCGCTATGATCGTCAAACGAAACGCTTGGATTGCCAGTGATGTATACAAGCCACTGGTTGCCATTCCAGTCCTTGATGACCTTTGGTTTCTTATTGTTCAAGAATTTCAGCAGAGCCTCACGTTGCTGGACAATAGCCGCACGGTCAAACTTGCCATCGCGCATATAGTTCGGCGGCATAATATCGCCGCTGATGTTGCCCTGCTTATAGTCAACCAATCCATTACTGATGATAATGGGATATTTGCGGCCAAGCGCCGTGTATGTGCCAACTTGATGCACAGCGTCCATCGTGCCATACGTCACGTTGGCATAGAACTTGAACACGGTGTTGACATCGCAAATGAACACCCCATCAAACTGGCTCAGGATTTCTTGAATGTTGTACTCACCCTCAACAATCGTGCCCTCAGTGTTCGCCATAAGCGGCACATAGGCATACTCGTACTCAACGCCGCTCGCCGTGGTCGTATCATTGAACGTAAAGATAAAATCTTCAGGCGTATTGATATCCACAGTCTTGATAGTCATCCAATCAAACGTGCCTTTGACGCGCCGCTTAACCTTAACCGCCGTGATGTCAGCCGTGATTTGCTCCAAGTTGCCCGCATTGACATTGCCATCAAAGTTACAATCCATGATGGTGTCAAAATCCCAATCGGTTGGCTTGGTATGGTTGTAGTCCATCGTGGTATTGCTGGTTACATTGAAATGGTCAAAGATACCATTGGCAAGCCGCGTAGTTGTGATGTTGCGAATCATCGTCGCCATAGGGTCAAGCGAGTTGATGTCAGAACAGAAATTATATCCCACGAAAGAAAGCATCAGGCGCTCACCCCCAAATTCTCAATGATGATATCGTACAAGTCGCCCCTCTGTCTGAGCCAAGCAAATACTTGGTCAGCGTCGTCAGGCTTGGCAATCGTCGAAGATTTGATGATATAAGCCCAAGCAAAGTCAAGATTCTTGACACGCAGCTCCCACCATGCCTTTGTTGCGTCCTCGCGGTATACAAGGCTCACAGTGTCGCCAGAGGCATTGCTGAATCTCAGCACCTCACCATCAGGAGTGAAAGCTCGCCCCCAAATGCGCGTGGTGTAGCCATTGGTAATTTCATAGCCATCATCCCACGTTACGCCATGCTCACGAGCATCAAGCGCTGTACCGCCATCTGTATACACAGGCTCGCCACCGCCATCAATCTTGCCGATGATTGCCACAACATTACAATCAATCGTGATATATCCCTCTTGACATTGGTTCGTCAAGTAGATATAACTATATAGAGACGGTTGAGTATAGGTTGTCGTGAATCCAACCTTGCCAGTGGTAATTTGGCGACCACCAGTAGTAACGCCAACAACCTCGACCATGTATGCCGTCTTATCAACCAGACCGCTGAACAGATAGCTCAGGTCAAGCGGCAAGGTCTTGCTTGAATTGTATTGAGCGCCAGAGGTCGACAGCAACGTGCCAGCCGCAGAGTACAGGTTAAACACGAACTCGTTCAGATATTCATTGGCGTTCGGCGTTACATTGTTATAGCGCACAGCAAATGCGTAGCTACTGTTCCCGACCTCGCCCTCGTCAACAATATTGGTAAAGGCAAAACTGGGCTGAGCATAACAATAGAACTGCACGGCGTTGGATTCATTCGATTCTTGACCAGCCGCGTTCTTTGTCTTGATGGTCGCTTGATAATACGTTCCGTTGGTAAGCGTACCAGCAGGAACAGTATGCTCCAGTTTGAAACTCGTAACGCTTGCTGCATATACGACATCAAGCGTTGCGTTGTTTTTGATCGTGATGATGTTGCCAGTTACTTGGTCGCCACCACGAACTGCGAATGTAAATGTTTGTGCTTTGCTCGCATCAAAATAAGGAACAGGAGCAAGCACAGGAGTTGTTAGAGCCATACGTTGATTGCTCCTTTCATCATGTTACAATTTTATACCAATAGTCTCCAGCCTTGAGACTAGATGGCTGAGTAGGGGACAACACAATAGTCGTGCCGCCACCAGCCTCAATGACGACATCCCCCGTCTCGCCATTTACAGATGTCACAGGGTATGGAGGCGGGTTGCTTGCCGAATATTGCTTGACATTATCAACATTGCCAAGCCCAACATCAGCCTTGGTCAGCGTAACCTCACCAGCCTTGCCAGCAACACTTGTCACGGGATAAGGCGGGGGGTTGTCGGCGCTATATTGCTTGACGTTTTCGACATTCGACAAGCCAACGTCGCCCTTAGCCATCGTGATGTTGATGGACTTATTGACAGATGCGTTCGCCGTGAACGTGCCAACATCCGTTCCGTTCTTCTGAATGGTTAGTGTGGCATCGTTGACCGTTGGCAACTGACCAGCAACATAATCTGGTATGCCACCAGCGGTCTCAACAGAGCCAGTTGGGTCATATGTTGCCTTGAGCATATCGCCAGCACCAGCACCAGATAGGGCATCAGCCACGGCTTTCTCGCTCGGCACTTTGGTAGTGCTTGAACCAAGTGTTTGCGTCACATCACTGGTAGCCACAGCGCCAACATCAGATGCTCCAAGAGTCACCGCCCCTGTCTTTGCATTGACGCTTGTAACGGGCGCGCTCTCCAGCTTCTTGTTGAGCTGTGTCTGCACATTGCTTGTTACACCATCAAGATAGCCAAGCTCTGTGTTGGTCACGTTGCTCACAGCCACCTTACCATTGCCATCCGATACCAGCGCACGATTTGCCGTGAGGTTGTCATCTGTGATGGTGCTTGCACCGCCAGCAATCTTGTCTTGCTTAGATTGTAATGCCGTTGTCAGCATGGTTACATTGCCTTTGAGCGCCGTGATATCGCTTTGAGCTGCCTCCATATCGGAATCAAGCATGGCGATGTTGTCCTCGTTGGTATTGATTTGCTGCTTGGCCGCATCTGTGAAGTCGTTATGAGTGCGAACATAAGTCGTGCCATTGCCAACATCATCTTGCGTCAATACAACCGCGCCAGTTTTGTTGTTGACGGATTGAACAGGTGCAGCCGCAGATGCTCCAGCGGCATCAACAAAGCCAGAATCGTTGTTGAGTTGGCTCGTTTTTGTGGGAACATCAGCCGTCTTGGCATATGGAGCAAGCGAGGCATTCGTGATGAAGCCCGAGTCATTGTCAAGCTCGCTGGTCTTAGAGGGGATGGTCGGCTTGCCAGTTAGGTCATCATATACGCCGCTGAACGAGCTTGTGCCAGCGCCAATATTCGTGCGGGCTTGGGCTTTTTGGGTATCTGTCAAAGTTTGGGCCGTAGTCTTGACAGCATGGGTCACAACCTCGCCAGTCTGCCCATCCACGCTTTGAACAGGCGCACCAGCAGCCGTGATATAGCCGCTGTCATTGGTCAGGTCGCTCGTGGCCGATGGAATTTTGGTCGTGCTTGGCAATGCCCCAACGCTATCAGCGTTCAGCGTAACATCGCCAGTTTGGCCGTTGACGCTCGTGACTGGATATGGCGGTTGGTTTCCATCGCCATAGAGCTTCAGGTCTTTGCTCGTCTGGTTGCCTTGGACTGTCGTGCCGTTGATACTTGGTTTATTCGTCAGGCTGTCATAGTCGGCAGTTGTTGGCGTAGAACCACCAGTGCCACCGCCCGTAATCATAAAGGCGTTTGACATATTACCCTCTGGCACAAACACACGATATTGCTTGTTTGTCTCTGGGGCATCACCGTAGAATACCACACGAGTGTCCACGCCATTAACGCGCATCAACGCCACATTGCCACTAACCAACCCTTTGCAAGTTGCGTTGTAAATTTTTGTCGTGCTTTCTAACGCCCGTCCAATCAAAATCTGGATGGCGTCAAGAATTTCATTCCTTGCGTCCACACCTTCACCTCGCTTTCTGTTTAGAAAAATGGCGGCTCAGTAAACACCAAGCCGCCATAATATTAAGTTGCCGCATAACTTCTTTGAATCGCCATCTGTTTGAGACCGTCAACAAACTGCTGGGCGTTGCGCACGCTCGGCAGGGAAACATTGGCCACGTTCAAGATGGTGTTACCAGCGCCAGACCTGTTGGCAAACCAATGTGGGTCAGAGCCAATCTTCATCAGGTTGCGCGTAATGTCGGCAGGGATAATGCCATCGCCTTGATTCAGAACGCGCAGCTCTGGGCCTTGTTCGCCAACCATAGAGATACCGCCCTTTGCCGAGGTAGTACCGCTGGCATATCTGCCGCTCTCCAGCTTCTTGCGTAACAACTCGTTACGTTCGTGCAAGCGCTTGCGCTCTTCCTCGTCGGCGTCAAACCAATCTTTAGAGTTGCGTTCGATTTCGTCCATGATGGACTCAGCACGGTTCTCGGTTCTGGTGCTGGTAGTATCACGGATAACCTTATTGTCGGACAGGTTACCAGTGCCACCATTAGAAGTGCCGCCAGCGCTGCTATATCCCTCATTATAGCCATACTTGTTCTTTAAGCGATTCCACATATCAGCCGTGGATTCACCCTGAATGCCAAGCGCTTGCATCTTGGCGTTGCGTTGACCAATGACGCCCTTAATCCAGTCGTAACCATAACCCTTCTTGATTCCCTCTTCAAGAAGTTCGCCATAGTCCGTGTCCTTATCCCAAAGCGGATTATAAGCGTTGGTGATGTCGGCCCAAGCCTCTGCATCGCTCGCATAGCCGCCATCGCCAAGGCCAGCCCATTCGCCCGGTCGAACGCCAGAGGAAGAGCCACCGCCGCCTCGGCCACCACCAATTTGCGACATGAGGCTATTGTACTGGCTAACGAAACTCTGAAGATTTGCCAAGCGAGTCTGCCAGTTGGCGTTCTCTTGCTCAATGCCAAACATCTGGTCGGCGAGGAGTTTGTTCTGTTGGAACTCATACTCGCTGGTCAGGTTAGCCCAACCCTCTTTGTATTCCTCCCAGCGTTTCTTTTCATCCTCAAGAGCCGCCGTTTCGTTCTTGCGGAGAGTCTCGATATAGTCCTTCTCGGCTTTAAGCGAATCCTCAATATACTTCTTGCGGTTCTCGTAATCCTTTTGACGATAGTACGCGTTGAGTTCATTTTGAGATTTGCTTACCTCGTCAGCGTCGGCTTGATATTGGAACTGCCCGTCTTTGAATACCATCCGCATGGTGTTCTTGGCTTTGTCCAACGCTTCAAGTTTTTGCTGTAAGGCAATCTGGTCTTCAACGGCTTCGTTCTGAGCCTCAAGAGCATCGAGCTGTGCCTGAGCGCGTTTCTCCGCATCCTCAAGCATTTGGTCGTACTTGTCGTTGATGTCGTCAAGTTGCTTTTGAATCTCTTCAATCTTTCTCGACGCATATTCAACATAGTAGTCGATGACACCTTGCATCATCTGCTTCTGCTCGTTGATCGCGTCAGAAACAGAATCAGATACGTTGCCTACAGAATCCTTAGCGGTTTTCTCAACATCCTTGACGGCATCTTTGGCTTCTTTCTTGTTTGCCTGAGTTTGCTTAAAGGTAGATGTGCCACCACCACCGCCAGTCGTTGTTACCTTGGGAGATGTTGGCGTATAGCTTGTCTTGAGAGAACTCCATAACGAGCTGGCATAATTTTTCTTTGCCCAAGCCATAGCCTGTTCAGAAGAAATTTTATTGCCCTTTGCCCATTGAGAGCGCATATAACCAGTTGCAGACGTGCGAACTTGATTGCTTACCGTGTTCTCATCCATGCCGAACACGGCCGCCACAGCCTGAGCCGCATAACCAGCCTGAAGCGCAAGAGCTTGCAGATTGGCAATCTGCCCAGACACATCAAGATTGGTATTACCAACCGTGATAATGGCGTTTGCCAACTTGTCAACAAGCTCGGTGCTCGTTAAATCAGCTTGGCTCATAATGGCCTGAAGCGCAGATACCTTTTGATTGGTCGAAAGGTCTGTATTGTTGACGTCAATGATGGCGTTAACAACATATTCTGTCAGAGCGTCGCCAGTCTTCTTCGCTTCTTGGCCAGTCTGATATAACCCGTCGACATAATTGCTAACATAGCTCGACGCAGACGACATAGCCTCTTGAGCGTCGGCAAGCGCGTAGGTCAACTGCCGTTCGCTCTCAGTGGCCGTCATAATATCTGGGTTGAGGATGTTGATAGCATCAGCAAGACGGCTTGCCTCGGATGCGGTCTTCTGATAGTCTGCAAGCTGTTCGTCGTTCAGCTCATGAGTCTTGTTAAGAATATCTTGATATTCTCTGAGCTTATCGATGAGTTTCTGATAATATTCCTCGCCAGTGAAGGTCGTCGTGGTTTGCTCAAGACGAGTGCGGCCAGTCTTACGGTCGGTCTTCTCAGTATACGACGTTTCAATCGTGCCAGCATTTTCGAGCGTCTGTCTAGCTTGTTCTTTGGCAAGTTGACGATACTTCTCAATCTGATTCTCAAGCTCGGCGTTCTCTTTCTCAAGAGCGTCTTTCTCAGCAAGAATCTCAGGAGTCTTATCGTTCCAAGCCATGCCGTTAATTTCGGCAAGGCGATCTTTGTTGGTTTGGAGCTTCTGGTTGTCCGTATCGATAGAATCATTCAGCTCGTCGATACTCTTGCGGCTATCCTCAGTCGCTTTCCATAAAGCGCCACCAACAGCAAGAGCCGCAGCTACAGCAAGGATAACGGGCAAGATACCAGTAAGAACGCCACCGCCAACGCTGAGCGCCTCAAAGAATCCAGACGCGCCACTCGCCGCAAGACTTGCCGCCGCACCAAAATTCTTGAACTGGCTAATGACAGCAGGGATAATCTTAGACGCCTGAAGCAATCCAGTTGCTCCCCAGCCAACACCTGTCAGCAAGGTAATCTGCGTGACAATGCGACCAAGGTCGGTATTGGCGAGTTGCAAGAGACCATTAGCCAAATCCAGTACAGCGCCAACCAGTTCATCGTCGATGACATTGTTAGCAAGGTCTTGGAATGTCGCCTTGACCGCCGTAGTTTTGGCCTCAAGGCTTTCCATATAGGCGGCATTTTCTTTGATTGCCGAACCACTGGAATTTAGAGCCGTAGTAGTTGCATCTGCTGCGTGCTCAAAGTTCTGCATGACAGACGCAAGCACCTTATATTGGTTTGTGCCAGCAATGGCATCACCAAGCGCAACGCGCTCAGCTTCGCTCATGCTGTCCCATTTGGGTTTCAGCTCTGCAAGCACATCATAGGTGCTCTTGAGATTGCCATTGACATCCTCGACCTGAATGCCATAATCTTCAAGAGCGCCCTGGTTTTTGACAATGCGAGACGCGATGGTATTAAGGCCACGCGCAACTTGAGAGCTGCGCCCGGTCATAATTTCTGTGCCAGCAGTCACCAAGCCAATGATTTGCTCAAACTCATTGCCATAGGTCGCCATGCCCGCACTAGCAATCTCCATCGCTTGAGACAGGTCATTAGTTCCTACCGAGAAATTGTTGGCAACCTCATTGTATGCGTCGATGACATGAGTGGCAAAATCCGCATCTTCGCCAAACGCGCGAATCTGCGAAACAATAGACGACGCGGCGTCCTCAGCGCTGACCACTGTATCCGCTACGTTCTGATATTGTGCCGCAACCTTTGCAAGAATGGCCGCATCTTGGTCGTTGAATCCACTCTTGCGGAAGGTCGTAGCCGCTTCAACCATTTCTGACGTGGTTGTTTAGTCTTGATTATTTTTTCTTGTGGTCGTAAATGCCATAGTCGTTGTCGTATTTATCTTGCGCTTTAACTTCGTTAATCATCTTTTGGCGCTCATCAGGGTCATCAATACGTTGCTGAGACCCGATCATCAAAGCATTCAAAATCGTTCCAACAAACGCCCAAATGCCAATGGCAACGCCAAGATGGTCAGTAGTCGCGCCAAGGTATATACACAACGTAAACCAAACGACGTTAAAGATAAAGATGCCACCAGCCTTGCCATGACCGCGCATACAAGCGCCAGCAATGCCCTTGCAGATGCAATAGATGATACCGACCCACATTCCAATTACCAATACCATAACTTAACCTCCAATATTTTTTGATGGTTAGAGTATAGCATGATAGAAAATATTTGTCAAGACTAAATTTCCGAGGGTTTTCAATCCTCGCCTGAGTACTTCTTCGGCCCATAAATTTGGAGGCTCGCCCTGTATACTCGATTGACACACCGCTCATCACGGCTTCGCGCCCAAGCTGCCCTTCTCCAGCGGTTAGGTCTTTCAACCATGCGCCATCCTTGCCGTTTGATTGGTTTCCCACATTCACGCTCAGGCATATCTCATCCTCACGTTGTAGTGACAAGGCCCTTCAGGCTTTCAAGGGTTTAGGGGCTGTTCTCAGTGCTGGTTTACCATCCCATCACTCCGGCTCAGACCGATTTGGTTTGCCGGTACGCGCTACGGTTTTGCCCATCTCAGATAGGCTCTGGACATAGCTCTCCAGTCCGCTGCCACGCAAATCCGAAACTTTCTTAAATTCCGTCATCGCGCTGTTCAGCGTGTATACTTGTTCGACCATGCTGGAAATTGCGTCAACAGAACGACGGAACACCTCGTTCATCGCATTGAATGTCGCCTCGACATCTCCAGCATCTCGAACCGCTTGCTGGCTTGCACTCGACATATCCCCAAGCTCAGCCGTCACAGAGCGAATGCCCTTGCCGTCAACTTTGAACGTGACCTTCTTGGCGGCATTGTTAAGTTGCGACTGGATATTGTTTAAGTCAAGTACAACTTTCGCAAGAATACTATAATCATTGTTAGAAGCCATATCTCACACCCTTTCATTATTTGTGATTTTGGCTCTGGACGACAGCCCAGCCAATCAAAATGGCTTCGGCCTCATCATCCATGTTCTTAGTGCTGTTGGGCTTAACCCATACCAAATCAAGCCCAAATATTTCATTCGCCATCCGCACGGCTTTCTCTTTGAGAACATCGCGCGTCATGCCTTTGCGTGTGCCGTCAAACATCCCAAGCTCACGACGCCAGACAGTAGGCAACAGAAATGTCGGCTTGAGTCTAAATCCTGCGCAAAGACTTAGAATCATGCCTTGTACTGCGCCAAGTTTCATCAGCGTGTTAGCTCCCGGCTTCCTTGGAACGTCCTCCATATATACCGTATCAGGCTGATACTCCCGGATAATCGCCGCAAGCTCCATGGTTTCAGCCATGACATTCTCGCGCCAATCATCATGTTTTTCTTTGATGACACCATGAGCCACAAGTTCACCATTGTCAAAGATGGCATACCCCGTGGATTTTGTAGAGGCGTCAAGCGATAAAATCTTCACGCCATCTACCCCCTCTTCTTCGTAACGGCAAGTCCAGCTTGGGCAAAACCTTGCCGCGTCCACTTGACAATATCCTCGCCATCAATGTCTTGAATGAGCGCGTCCCAAGCATCTCGACGTTGCGTCCAATAGCCATCTCCATACTTTGGGCCAGATGCGCCATTATAGATAAGCTCAGCAAGATATTCACGAGCATCGCCCCACGCTGGGTTAGTAGAACCATGCTGTGGAATGGTCGTTGTCAAGTTCAAATCCATCTCAGATGGCTCGTAGTGAAACTTAGCCTGAACGTGCATACCAGAAATTTGAGCCTTATCATCTTTCCACGCTTTCTGGAATTGCCCAGTCCGCTCATAGATGCTCGGCTTGCCACGCCGATAAACATTAGCCTCAATCTCGAGCTGGTTGCGTTCGGCAATCTTTGCCATGATATAATCCACAACGATTTGCAAGCGCGGCATGAGGTCTCGCCTCAATTGGGCATCATTTCGTGGTAAGGTTGCCATACTTCTTCACCACGGCATCAAGCTGTTCCTGATACTTTGGCAGGGCCTTGATAATCTGAGCCAAAGCACGCTTGGTGGATTCAGTATATTCGATAGCTTCGTAGACGCTAAACAGGTTCTTGATTTCGCCACAGACAGCGTTAATCAAGCCGCTCTGCAACAGCGCGTCATGACCAAGCTCTTCCAGCTTCTCGGTCGGAATATCCGTAGCAAACGCCAACACGCACATATCAATATTCTGTTCGCGTTCTGCCCAACCATCAAGACCTTTGACGCCGTTGACAATCGCTTGAATCTGAGCATACGTCAGATACGGATTGACATGCACATCATATTCCTCAAGGTACACCTTATCCATTGCTTTGATTTCTTTCATATCCATTCATTCCTTTCACTCATCAAAATTTTACATATTGCGACGCCCACATCATGCCAAGACCAGCCATCACACAAATCCATGGCCAGTTCTTCTTAATCCATGCGCGGATATCAAATTTGCCCGCATCCTCCAACGCCGAAACCTTAGTCTCGACCGCCGTGAGCTTAGCGTTCATGTTCCTGTTCGCCATCTCTGAGTCCGTCTTCATAGACTTAATCTCTTCGGCTTGAGCGTCCATCTTATCGTTGAGCTTAACCATTGACAACCGAACATCCTGCATAGTTTGAGCCAAGACCTCATTACTCTTTACGCTTCGAGCGATAAGGTCTTGTAAGAATGGACGAGTAGATTCGAGCGCGGTGATGCGGTGGTCATGGTCATCCAGACGACCATAAATCTTTCCAATATCGCCATCTGCCATTTTGCTTCCCTCACTCTCTGAGTTTATATTCGCCGGATTTTAATTTTCTCACGCGGACATAAAGAGGTGTATGGTCAAATGGGTTCTTAACGCGGATTGTTTGCTCACCAAGGTCTACATATAGCCAGCCCTTGCGCTCTTCACGAACGCGACAATATCCCGCCGGGATATCTACGTTTCGCTTGACCTTGCAGTCAGCTGGCATATAATTATTGGCTCGCCATGTTCCTGTTTGCGAACATAAATACATCCATGGACAAGCCTCCTTGGTGATGCGACAAACATTCTGGTCTACATATTCGCACATCCTATTCACCTCAAATTTCTTCTTAAAAAAATAGGGTAAGCAATGCAAAGATTACTTACCCTATAATTTTGTCAGTTCACGTCAACGTAGATATACGCGGGCGCAACAGAGGCATAGCCATCCAGCGTGACGCTGATGACGGTCTTGCCAGCAGTGGCGGCAGCAGTCACAACGCCCTTGTTGTCAACGGTAGAATCACCAGAGACAACCGTAAAGGTGAAGTTGCTGTTGTCCTTGCGCTGAGAGGCGGTAGAGCCACCATAGACAACACGGATAACGGCGGTCTCCTTCGCGGAAGTACCAAGAGCCATGTCGGAGTTCTCGCAAGCGAGAGCAATAACATTGTCCTGCCACTTAGCGCCATAGACCTGTTCAGTCATCGTGCCGTAAACGGCAGTGGACTCGCAAGACTCGCCGCTGGTATAACGCAGAGCCGTACCGGTAAGCTGAGTGGGCGCAGAACTGGTCGCATTCAGCGTCAGGTCTTGAGACGGGTCAAGGCTCAGGCGAGGAATATCGGTGATGAGACGGCCAACCTTGGACGCCGCAGAGTTGGTGTTGATATCGGCGTTGTACAGATCGTTCAGCAGAACAACGTGCAGCTCATCAGGATTGAAGTCCGCAGGGATAGCAATCATGCGAGCATTCTCGTCCATGTACGGGTACTTGATGCAATAGATGTCGTTCACCTGAGCGCCAGAAACAGCAAGGTAATACTTGCCGCCAGTTTCGGTGATAGCACCAATAGACCAGCCAGTCTCGGCGGGCTTCTTATACCAGCCAATCATCGCGCCATTGAACGCGGCGGGCTTGTTCTTGAGTTCAATCTGACCAGCGGTGACGACCTTCTCGCCATCCTGAGATTCATAGAAACTCGTACCACCCTGCTCAATGGTCGTACCAAGAGACCACGCCAGATACTCCAGCTTAAAGGTCGCGTTGGTGATAGTCACGTTCAGAGTGCTATCAGAGAACCAACGGCCAAGCAGAGGGTTGTTAGCACCGCCACGAACCTCGTTGGGGGAGGCGCTGAAAGAGAACGTATTCTCAGTCAGGAAATTACCAACGCCAGCGAACTCGTTGCCTCTGAAAATCAGGGCAGTACCAACATTAGCAAGAAATTTTTCTGCCATGAAATATTTTCCTCCTTGTTACAAATTATTTTGTTGCAAGAGCTGTTCGGCGTGGCTTGAACCATCGCCAACCGCAACATCGGCAACACTACCGTCGCCGCCAAATGACGCCTTGTATTTGCCCATGCTCGTAATATATCCATCGTACTTACCCCTCTTGCGCGGATAAATCCAATGGTCAACCTCTTTGCCAGCATACATAGTGATGGCACGAGTTGTTTCAAAGTCAACCTCGCCAGAGCATTCTTCAAATACGCCTTGATGTTCTCTGAATGTCATCTTCATCTGTTCTCGTTTTGACAGCCCAGTATGCGCCGTGATAATATACATCTTGCGCTCAAGCGTCGGGAACTCTCGATTGAAATTTTTAACAGAATCCGTAAGCTCCATAGTTTTCTTGAACTCTGGATTGACATATGAGTCATCATAATGTAAGATGTTCTGGTATAAAATAATCTTAGTAAGCTCGTCAAATTGCTTGGCCGATAATGTCAGGTCATGTGTCCTGTCAACAAGCACCAGCTTGCCTCTCTCGTCTGGCATAACAGCCCAACTTGTAATACCACAGTAAGACAAGATGTTTGTCAACTTGTCCTCAAGGTATTCGTCCGTCGGCTTAATGACCTTGACGAGATATTCCAGATAGGACATCTGGATAATCTCGACAGATGGCGACGAGTTCTTATCATGTTGCAAAATGTCTATGCTTGCCAAGAAAGTTTCGGCCTCGTCAAGCATGATTGGGCGAATCATGATGACTTTATCCTGAACCACATACGGCACAGGTTTGTCAAACGCAAAGTATGCTCTGCGCAGAAAGTCAATATCAACCGCCATTGCAATCAGCCTGTTTGCCAGTGTCGCCAGCCATCACGCCCATGAGCAACTGAACGCCTGTAAAGGTTCGCTCGTTGCCAATGACGGATTTGGCGGCACAATATCTTGACATATCATCCAGCCACGTCAGCTTACCAACACCGCCAACATAAGCGCCGTTAAGGACGGTCAGCATGATGTTGATAAATAAGTCGCCTCGACTGACAGGGATGCCGTTATATTCCACAAGACTCATCTGACCGCCATATAGAAAATCAAATGCGTACACAATGTTCGCCTGATACATTTCCTTTGGCGCGTCATAATAGTTATAAACCTTGAGAATACACTTGCTCGTGGGGATGGCGTCTTCAATGAGGTTGGTAAAGAACACGCCGTATTTCTCCTGTTGCCCAGTTTTCCATAACAACCCAAGTTTTTCCTTGAGCGTCAGGTTGGGCTTAGACAGCGCATCATAGCCGTTGTACTTGAGGAGCTTCCACAGGTTCTCGGCATCAATAGATGTCGCCAGATATGTCAAGATGTTATAAGGGATAGTGGGCAAAGCCGATAGACTATTGTACATCAGTTGCCACCTCCCAATTTGCCAGCATTGTCCAAAATCTTGTTGAGGTCATCATCGCCAGAGTAGTCCATGGACGAATTATCCGCAAGCTGGTTAGCAATGTCGTCCCCGTCATGCTCCTCGTCGAGATACAGGTCAAGATACAGTAGGGTATCATAATCTGTGCTCAAGTTGGGATTCAAGGCGTTCTGATATGCCCACAGTTTGAATGGACGACCGCCAAGGATATACCGTGTGTTTAGCTTGAACAGCCTAAGCGTATCAACATTGCCCTGCACCATCACCGTAGCGTGGTTGTTGGGCATCAGCAGATACGTGGTAACACGCGCATTCGGCGCTTGCATATCGTAATCAACGACGCATGGAGCGCTGAACACCTCGCCAGTAGTAGGGTCGATGATACGCAGAGCGTTGTTGCAACGGCGAATCGCCACATCCTGCGGCAGACCTGTGAACTGGTTATAAGCATGGACAATCCACCAACTGTTGTCGAACTTGTAGTACAATCCGCGCTCGCTGGTCTTATCGATGCTTCTGAAGATGAGCTTCATAAAATCTTTGGTATCCTTGAGACCAGTGCTCGTGTCAGCCACGGTTGGCTTGACCCAAGCCTCAATAGCCTGATATTCAGCAGAGCCGATTCCCTGCTGTTCAAGGATTTCACCGCCATTCTCAGGCGTCTTAGCCGAAGTGTTCGTCCATTCCTCATCCTGAAATGCTTGCTGGTTTGCGCGATAGAGGTCGTTCGGCGTGGCGTTCATAATGGTGTCGGATGCGGATTCAAAAAAATCAAACGGCATCACATTCACCATCCTTATCCAACACATGAATCATGTGGAACACCGTGCGACGAACTTGGTCATGGTCAGCATCAGAGCCAAGCGTCTCTAAGCCGCGAACCATTGAAGTCATGCCATCATCAATGCCCGCAACCATGACGCTCAGACGGCTCAGGTACGCAAGATACGCCCTGTAAACCATCTCGGATTGCGTTTCCACAACCTCTTCATACATCGGCAAAATTTTGTAGACGGCGGCGATGGCCTTATCCTTGTTCATCTCACCACCACCTTAAAATTCATAGGCGGCAATGTCGAGCAAGAGATAATCCTGCGTCGCTCTATCCACTTCCTCGCGCAACTTGTCGATGATGTTTTGCTTTTCCTTAAAGTTCTGCGCCTCAGAGTTAAACGTGAACGCCGAACTGACCTTGAGCTTTAAGGCAATCTGAGCGGCGTTATTCGTCTCACGCTCCCACCATGCAATAACCCAATAGCGCGAGAGGATATAAACCTCAAGAACAGACAGGTCGGCATTAAAAGAACGCGCAACATCGTCATAAGCAAGGTCTTGACGGCACTCCGTAAACTGAGCTACGGCGTTCATCAAAAGCCCATCACAGAACTTCTTGAATTTATCCTCGTCCTGAGCAAACAGCTTGCCGAGCTTATAGTCCGACACAACTGTCAGGGCGAGGTCTTCAATTTTATCAAATGATGTCAAGATGGCATCACTCCTTCGCAGCTTCGTCTTCGTCAGGCTCGATAAACATCAAGTCTTTCCCGCAAAGTTTGCCAATCTCAATGGCCGCATTCGCATCAACAAACTGGCCATGCTCACGACGAGAAACAATCATGTCAACGATGATTTGCTTCTGAGCCGCGTTAACCATCTTGTACGTCTCAAGAATGGTCTGGCCGTCCTTGTCAAACAGCTCTCTCAGCGCTTTTTCATCAAGCAGATTAGCGTAAATATCTGTGAGGTTATGCTCCTCAGCAAATTCCTCATCGGCGATATACACCGCGCCAGAATTGATGAGGTTAATCATATTCTCAACGATGATGTTCGCCTCTTTCTCGGCGAAGTCACGATGGTTGAACTGGCCAACAATCGACCACATCACAGTGCCGCGAAGAACAACCGTGCCATTGGTCAGGTTGACAAAGCGGATGCGCTTAGCCGACTGCTTGGTGGCCTTTGGTTCATCGCTACCCTTAGACATCATCTGCGCCATGAGTGCCATCTGAGCCTTCAGCTCTTCGAGCTGAGCTTTCAGGTCATCATTCTCTTTCTTGATGTCCTCGGCTGGCGTCTCAACAACCTCAGCATCGGCAACCTTTGCGGTTTCACTCTTGGTTCTTGCCATATCATAATCTCCTTTTATTCCGTTTATTCAATTCTTGAAATAAGAGGGGCATAAGCGCCCCTCTATGTTTCAAATCAGTCGGTGATGGTGTAAACGCCAGCCTTGGCAGCAGAGGCGTACACGAAGTCCCAACCCTTGCGATAGGTGAAGTTGGAGGTCAGGTCAGCATTGTCGAAGTGCTGGTTGGTGTTGGTCATGGCCGCAGTCATGACGCCCTTGACGAGCTTATCGACAGACGGGGAAACAACATAGACCTTGTTGGCGGGCAGGACGAGCTTGCCGGTCGCATCCACAGCGTTGTTCAGGCGCATGATGGGGAAGTCAATGATGTTGTTGAGGATTTCGATAGAGCCACCCTCGCCGCTGACGTTCATACGATAGCCAAGAGCGCTATCGGGCAGAACCTTGAGCAGAGCGGAGGCAGAGCCGATGATGTAAGGACGAACGCCACCGTTGAGAGCCTGAACAGTCTCAGCCATCTCGACGAGGTCGGTGAGGCTCATAGCGCCAGTCTTGTTGAGGTCGCCAACAGGAATCGCGGCGATACCGGTGTTGAGAGCGCCAACGGCATCCTTGTACATCTCAGCCTCAACAGAGGTCAGGAGCAGAGACATGAAGTCCGCAATATTCTCCTTGCCAGCAAGGACGCGGTACAGATCACTGTAGATGGTGACGATGTGCTCAACAGGAGTGACCACGATCTCGGACACGGACTTCTTCTGACGGAAGGTCGTGCGCTGACCATTGGCATTCAGGCTCACAGTGTAGAAGCTGCGAGGCATAATCTTGAACTTCACAATGTCGCCGATGCCAGCGGTACGGAAGTCCGCAAAGATGCTGAACTGAGGCAAGATGACCTGCGGGATGATGGCGTTGATGGTCGCGTCGATAATGGCGAATGCGGCCCACTGAGTGGACGGATGGGCAATCCAAGCGTCAACAGCATTGTCCTTGCGGGACACGCCGGACTTACGCTCAACCTCGGCAAACCAAGCGTCCTGCATGAGAGCCTTGGTCTCAGCAGTCTGCTTCTTGTCGCAGAAATAGGACATGGCGGCTTCATAGAAGTCGGTATTCTCGCCAGCAAAGGCGATAAGGTCTTTATTCATAAGCATAGTATATTTTCTCCTTTCTACAAATTTCTTTACGCGTTCTTCATGCAACGCAGAACAGCGGTCTTAACCTCGTCAGCGCCACAGGTGATGGTGTGCAGACCCTCAACGCGGAAATACGCGCCAGCGGCAGGAGCAGAAGCAGCGCCAGCAGTAAACTTACCGTTCGCAGCAACGCCGCAGAACTGACCAACGGTGGGAAGAGTGCCACCAGCAAACGCAGTTGCATCAACCTCAACGCAGTCAAAGCCGGCGACAAGCGCCTTGATGTCCATGGGCAGACCAGCCTTGTTGTAGAAGTAACGAATGTCGTCATGAATCTGCATATCGAGGGTCTTGCCAACCTCGGGAGTAGCGACGAGCCAAACGTTCACAGAGTTGGCCGCAGCGGGGGCAACCTCATACTGATAACCAGTGATATCGCCAGCGTCGGTCTTCGCAATCTTGTCAAGGGTAACGAGAGTGCCGTTGTCGAGGTCGCCATCAGCATAAATGCCAACCATGTTCAGGGCGTCAACATCCCAGCACATCATAGAAGTTGTATTAACAATGCCGTGATTTGCCATTTTGATTCAATCTCCTTTTTAATTTTTTTCTACGTTATACGTAGTGTAGGTTTCCAGATTTTATATATTCTGGCATTTTTTGCTTTCCTTTGAGCCACGCCCATAATGTATGGTAATCGACACCAATAAACTCTGCGCAATCTTTCGAACTGCCAAATACAATCCCGTTATATTCAACCTTTCTAAATCTCACGCCATTGTGTGGATGGGGTTTACCTCGGAGAGATTCTGAAATTTTCTTCTTGTGTTCCTCTGAAAGAGTTCCACCTTTCAACGACGATGGATGTCCCATCCTCATCTCAGACATCTTTCTTTTCATCTCTTCTGTTCGCACCTTCCCTTTATTCGCCTCAGATATTTTATCCTTACTCGACTGAGCCAGCCTATTAGCTTCGCCGCCAGCAGAGATATTATATCCAAACCGATAATCTTGAGTATGATGCTCAGCAATCAGAGACTCTTCAAGAGCGCAAGCCTCTTCTCTAGTCAACCCCTCAGCCACAATTTCATGCTTAAAAGCGCCCCAACCATACTTCTGTATGGCTCGATAGAAATGCTCGTTTTTTATATAGCCCATACCATTCAACCATCTTTTCTTCACTTGCTGACAAGTCAACCCGTAATATCTTTTACCAGACGGCGAGATATGGACATATACAGTGTAGCAGTTATCCAAATGTTCTCCTCCTCTATCATGTTAGAGGCGGCTGGTTACTATCCAGCAAACCTTTAATGTGGCGGAGGATAACTATTCCTCAAACCACTACGAAACGACGTTAGTGTTGATTTCTCAGGCGAGTCCAAATATCTTCAGACTGTTTGTTCATCTTGGGTTCTTTGGGCATGGCGAACGTAAGAACGCCAGTCTCGTCTTTCTTGACGACCTTCTTGACCTCACTAAAGCAAGTGGCTTTCACCTTATTGCTCCAAGCGTCAAGATTGCCATCGGTGCAAGCCAGACCTTCCTCGCGGAAAGCGGCAAACTGCTCGTCCGAAACAAACGGGCGAACCTCAGCCATCACAGCCTCAACAGCGCAAGCCGTTTCCTTAGCCATGGCGACTTCCTTGAACTTTCGCAGTTCCTCAAGCTCGGCATCCTTTTCCATGATGATATGGTCGCGGTCTTCAACGTCCTTAGCGAGCTGGCCAATCTTAGCCATCATCTCGTCCTCAGACATCTTTTCCTCGCCTTTATCATTAGGATTCGGCTCAGCGGCAAAGCGATAGTCGGCCACATTCTCAGGCTCAGCAAACTTCTTGATGTTGTCAGTTTCAGTAAATTCCTGTTTAACCTCAACAACATCGTCAGCCGTAGTCAAGCCATCTTCCGTCAGACTAAAATCAAGACGATAAAGTTTCTGGTCACGGTCAGACAGGATAGCAAACTTCTTGTTATCTTCCTCATAGATGCCCTGAATGCCATATTCCCAATGGCGCTCCTCATCCATGATTCTCCAGAGCTTACCCCAAAGGTCGCCAATGTTCACAGCGGCAAACTCAATTTCCTTAGCCATCTTTTCCTCCTTTCCGTCAGACTCTAAACCAAGCGATTTATAAATCTTCTCGATTTTCTTTACAACCGCAGACTCGCCTTCCTGCTTTGCATAAGCCAGCGCGGATGCAAGACCATAGCGGTTATACACAAGCGTATCACCTTTGATTTCCATGACAGGATATTTCAGGTGTTCAGACGGTGCATCTTCCCAACCGCTCTCAACCAACATATACGCCGATTTGACAAGAGTGGCGCGATTAGATGCCTCCATGATTTTGTCTCGCAGAGCCGACTTGTCCACATCGCCCCATGCCGTTTCCGACATGGCGTCCTTAGACTTGTCAACCTTGAGCTTCTTGCCGTCAGCCATAGATTGTTTCCTCTCTTCAGCAAATTTCTTTAAGGCAGAGCTGGCAGAGCCATGTTGCCATTTGCCGTAACAAGCCTCGGCGTCTTGCCCACTAAAGCGAACAAACGTAATGTCGCTCTCGGGGCAACTTGGACGCACGGTCTTGCCAAGCACGGTCACACCCTTGATGTCAAACGCCGAAGCATTATCGTCCTCATCCATCTCGAACTTTGCCTCAATGCTCACAGCGCGTTCATTGTCTTTGGCAAAGATATCGCAGAAATCTGCCGCATAGCGCTTGCTGATAATACCATCAACATACGCTCGCAGATAACCATCGTCATCCTCGACGAACTCAACCTCTTGCTCTTTCGGCACAATGCCAACGATATGCTCAGCATCTGTATGCGTGGTTGCATCGCCCCACTGTACATCGGCAACAATCCATTTGCCAAGAACGCTCGGCGCATATTCTTTCAGCACATCCTCGCTGATGCCAATCTCGTGGCTGTTGGGTCGCGTAGAAAGAAAGCCGAGCCGCGCAATGCTATACTCTTGCTCTTCATAATCGGAAAATTCAACCCGCTTGATTTCCTCGACTGCAAATTTAATTTCTTTCTGCAATCCTCTTCCTCCTTTCCTTAGAAATTTGGATTATATCAAAGCTCACCAAGGAACTTCAATAACTTTTGCGTGCGCTTGAAATACAAGCAACCATCGTCGTCTTTGTATAGCGCAATAAACCCATGTCGGGTCAGCTTGATAGCCTCATCACCATCGGCGCAATAGTACGCCGACACATCATCTGGACAACCCAAGATAATCATGCTTGAGCCTCCAGTTTCCAGAACGTTTTCACGTCGTGGTCAAACGACATAGCGCTTGGATACGCCTCAATCTTATCGGCAAGCAAAATCGTTTGGTCAACAATGCGGTTGTAGTCGGACAGCAGCTCAGACAGGTCGGCGTACACATGAAGATCATTGTTGTCAAGCGCAATTCGACAAGCGCCCATAAACATCGTCTGGAACTCAATAGAACGGTCACGCATAGAGAAAATAATTTCCTTGACGTTGTCAAAATCCTCTGCACCACTCGGCGTTTCCCCATAGACTACAGGGATATTGTACCGCTCAAGACAAAGCTCGCCAATACTATCGCTCAAAGCAGGATAGTAATGCGCGATGCCATGATGGATGAGGTCAGCAGAATGGTTGCAAGCAAACTTGACACCAAGCACAGAAACCATGCGGTCAAACTTGCGGTTCTCAACAAAGCATTGCTTGATAAGCTCCATTAGCGCATCTTGCGTTGGTTTAGATACAATCATTTCATTTCACCTCTTCACTGGTCGTCATTCTGCTGTGCCGACTCAGACTTGTCAACGGGGTCAAGCTGAGGTCGGCCACCAGAGTTTCCACCATCTTTGCTCGTGTTCGCGTTCATCAGCAGTTGCAGATTCTTCGTCCAGCCAGTATTCTTGCTCGCCACAAGGCTACGTTCAAACAGCACAGGGTTCATACCCATAGCAGATGCCCATGCTGAGCTATCAAGCACAATGCCCTTGTCGGCGTACTTAAACATCGCGTCGATACGCTGCTGACGCTCATATCGATACGTCGCGCCCTCAAAGACAAACTGCCACTTGAATTTCTTGGTAAGCTGATTGCCAAAGAACGTCATAAACTTGCCAAACTGGTCATAGAGCGGACGCATCGTCTGATACGTTTCGTTCTGGCCAGCTTCAACCTCGGCATTACTCATACGGTCAGAGCTGTAAATGACGCGGCTCACATTGCTGCCGACAGCGGCAGTAGAACTTGCTTGCGTCGTGTACATATCGGGGTTCTTGTCCTCAAACTGGAAGAACTTGTTGTCAGCAGTCGGCATAGCCACAGCCTTGACAGTAGAAGTTAAGCCCGCCTTGACCTTGCCCATGAACGTGCCAAGCGTCTTGGGGTCAATAGCAAATTGGTTCTTCTGAGTGCCGCTCTTGGCGTTATCAAACAACTGGATAGCACCAGCCAAGATGCCATACGCCGACACCATGTCCTTGTTCAGTTGAAGTCGCTGAACCTCATCATCCGTGATTGCGTTCTTGAGAAGTGGCGCGAGATATGGCGTGGTATTAAAATTACTCAGGTCGAATTTGAACGCCCAAGCGCCATCATTTGGACTCGTCTGCGTCCACATAGCGTAAGTGCCAATGCGGTCGTTAAACGGGTTGGTGGGCCGATAACTCTCGATGGGTCTTGCCTCAGCCCCAAACACGCACTGATAGTAACGCTTGAATGCGGGGTCATAAGCATCAATGTCAACAGATGGTTGGAGGAAGTATGACATATCAAAATCGAATAAAGGCCCCACGTCACTCATGCCGGTCAGCATACAATAATTTTGAGGAAGGGTTTGAAGCGCGAACTTCATATTGCCACGGTTGCCCCATTTGGTTTTTCTGAACCATGTGTAGTAAACCTCATGGGTCAACAGTTGCTCAATAACTTTACGGAACTCGCCACGATAGTCAAACTTGAGCAGGAAGTCGTCAATCCTGCGTTTGTCCGCAAGATAGGCCTCCGTGCCATAGTCAGACTCTTTGGCGTTCACACAAACAAGCTGGAGGTCAAACGCCAACGCATTTGCATAGCTCTTGACCGTCTTAGCAAAGAGCATATCGAATACGCGCATATACTCCATATAGCTCTGAATCGTATCTGCGCTCTCGCGGTAAGTCGCCAAAGCCTTACGCACGCTTTCAGATGTCGCCTTAACAGCGTCGTTGTTCAAATTCTGTAAGAGCGCGTTAGAAGTCCATGGCGTCCAAGCACCATACATTTCCCCATATGCCAATCCTGCGGCAAAATCCACAAGGTCTTGGACTTGAGATTTTGTTAATTTTTCGTCCACAACCATCCTCCTTTCTTAAAAATATTTTTACCAGACAAGCTCAATATCATCGAGATCGTCATCGTCAGTTTGTTGTTGTCTGAGCCATTCCTGCTCTATCAGCGATGCAATATAGTTGCCATAAGACAGAATCACGGCTCTATCCTTTGTGCCGCTTCTCGGCTCAACCAACTTGATTTTATCGTTGCGATATTCCGGCCTAAGCTCAATACACTCTTGGATGAGCATATCGACCTCGCCATACGGCGCGACATCATTCGCAATTTCCTCAGCGGTCATCGTGAAGTACGAGCCATCGTCCTCGATTTTGTTCTGACGGTCTTGCATTGACACGAGGAATTTGATATTATTGAGGTCAAGCTGTTTGCGTAATGTAATCCACATCTGACTGTTAAGGTCTTGCGTACCAATCATGGGAATGATGATGCGCTGAGGGTCATTATCAACCACGCGGCTACGCAAATCGTCCAACTTTGTCGTCGGCACAACCTGATATACCAGCATCTCAGAAATACCAAGGCCATGCGGATTCCAATTTGCCCCACGCTCGGGGTTATCTTTGGGTTGAGACATATAATTGTACAGTGTCTCGCCGCCATTTCTTAAATCCAAGATATAGTAGTCAGCACCATAGTCATATACAAGACCTCGTATGCGGTCGGCAGCTCCAAGGCTATCACTCGCCTCGAATTGCTCCATGTAGTCAACATGGCGCTCAAACCGCGTCTTTCGCCAATGCAACGACATACACATAATTTGCGTATTGTCGTTCTTTTGACTTGTCGTAGTATTAGCAAATGCAAAGTCCGAGATAATCAACCGAACCTCGTTATCCTCTCTTGGCACATTGATAGGCTCAGCGCCAAGATACAGTTGCTCAACCGTTGGCGGTCTAAAGCATTGCTCAAGGATTTGATTTTCTTTGAACGTCTTGAGCTTAAAGAACGCATCGTCAGCTTCGCCAATCATCTCATTCAAGTCTTCCATGCGGAAGTCCATCTCGGAATCCTGCTTGCCTTTTCGATAGTCAGCCCAAGTCTTCAAGCGATTCTCGATCGCCATAAAAATATCGCCAGCGAATACGTTGCTCACAGTACGCTTGTCAACGAAGTGGTTTGTCACGGCTTGTTTGAAAGCGCCCCAGAACCACTCGAACTTGTATCGCGCAGACGTGATATAGATGCGCTGGCATTGTTCAACCCAGCGCGGATTTTCCGCATACAGCGGATTATCAAGATATTTGGCTTGGCGCGGGTGCGGCATCTTTTCAAAGACAGCGTCCAGTATGCCCTTCTTGAGCAAGCGAACCTCTTCGTAAATCAAGAGCGTCGCACGTTCACCACGGCTTGATTCTACGCATGGCAAGACAACAATCGTCGAACCGTTTAGCTTGTTCTCAATCCTTGTGCCATCGTCAGGCTTTGTGATGACGATATACTCATGCTCGTACATATAGAGCAAATACGGCGAAAGTTTCTTGATAATCTCGTCACGTATCTTTTTGTCAGCAAGCTTATTCGCCTGAGATACAGTTGACGATGTGATGACGATTTCGCTATATGGGTACAAGTTCATCTTGCAAATCGCGCCAAGACCAGCCATAAACGATTTGGATAGACCACGAGAACATATTGCAAAGAATACATTGGATATGCCCATGAGGTAAATCATAATCATCTGGAATGGACGCAATTTGATGCCAAGCACCATATCAACATAGATGTGCCAGTTACGGCGAAACAGAGTCAGCCATTCAATCTCATTGGCTTCGCGCTCGACGTCTTTAGTCCTCGTGGTACTTTGGGTTGTGAGCAACTGATTACCCATAAACGCCCTGCGTAATGCGGAACTTCTTGGTCTCATGGGTCATCGCTCCTCGCGTGGAATGTCGGGGTAGTCTCGGCCCCCCGCAACCAGATTCTTCAAACATCTCATCAGGCCATCCCAAGTTTTACCAAAACCGCTAAAGTCCTTGTATTTCTCAAGGTCTTCACATTCGGCGGGTTTGGTATTCTCAATGGTAAACGCCATGCGCTCGACAAATTTCTCCGTCTCGCTTTGCTTGTTGTCTTTGAAATCGTCGAGTTTTAGCATCGACATGAGCGTCTTAATTTGATTGAACGTGTCCTTATCGCCTTCGCCTTTGAATTGTTTCAGCTCAGCACGGCACAAGTCTCGATAGCGCATGGTCATCGCCATATCCATCTCAAAAAGATCTTGCGTATAGTCCTCGAAATATTCATCAAGACGTTGACAATCCTCATCGTCGTAATCTTTGCCCCACACCTTGTCCCATTGCTTACGTTGAGCATCCATATCCTTTTGCGTAGGCTCTTCGGGCGATTGCTCAATGCCAAGGTCAACAAACTCCGACAATTGCATATCACCATCAAAGATGCCACGATATTGAACGCCGCCATCCTTGAGTAACGCAAGGTAAAGCCCAAACGGTTCAGGTCTGCGCCCCTTGCCATCCAGCCCATCATATTGGGCCTTGAGCAAGTTAAACTTATCGCGGAACAGCGGTACGCCCATTTCCATGCAGACGCACCAAAGTGCGCCCCACTTTGAATCGAGCGCTTGAGATGCCGCGCGATATTTCTTGCCAACACATTCCTTACAATACGGCAGATATTCATTGGTAGCAATGGGGCTTGGATAGAATTTCGACTTTTCTTTTACCGTAGAGCAACAGGGGCAATATCGCTCTTTGGCTCTATTGATTTCCATACTCCATTCATTCCTTTTTCTCAAGATGCAAAGATAGCGAGCCAGTGCGCAACCAGCCCGCTATTCTCGCCACGATATTCAATTGTTGCCCGCAGTATCGCCGTTGCTACGGGACTTACGGTAGATTTTCGACCACCTCCTTCAAACTTTAGCCTGAATCTTCCAGACAGTTGGTTGCAAGTGAGATGACCTCCTCTCTTTCGAGAAATTTCTTCCAGCCGCTATTGACTAGTAGCGACGAGCATTTATCCTTTGCTCAAAGCATCTTTTTCAGTTCTCATATCTAAGAGCTGTCGAGTCGCTAATTTATATGCCGCCACACGACAGGTCGGCAATCATTGTTAGATTTTGCATGAACCGCTTGCACGATTCAAGGAACTCTTTGTACCCATGGCACATGAGATAGTTAATGTCTCACCCTATACAGAGCTGACAAGATATATCCAAACTTCCTTGGGCGGGTCTGATGCCCCACAAGCGTTTCAGACACAATCACTATATAATCGCCCAAGAAAGATTGAATCAAAGGTAATAGTTGCGACTCCAAGTCTTGCCTTGGTCGTCTGTATACATCGCCATATACGCGCTCGGTCTTGCAGAAACGCGAATCTTTTTCGCAAATGCGTCCACACCAACAATCGAGCCAACACGCGTCAACAATCTATCGCCAACGTCAGCATACCCAATCGCCTTGGATTCTGGGCGATGCAGATGTCCAGCAAGAATTTCGTCGCAGTCGACATTGTAAAGATTGCCAAAGTAGTCGAGCGTGTCCTTGAGGTCTTTATCCTCTCCGTGTTGGAACATGATATTTGTTCCGCGAATGGTCTTGATGGCAACATCTTGGTAATCATCAACCGTGATGTAGTCAAACCCTGCGAGCCTGAGCTTCAAAAACTCAACCACAATCTTGGTCAGATTCTCACCCTCGAACTGCGGACGCGACGTCAAAAGCCTTGCCACGTCATGGTTGCCTCCGATTGTGACAACATTGATTGGGCAATCCAGATGCTCGGATACAGCCACTAACCAGTTCGCCATGAACTCGCCAAAACGAATCACGGTATCAACCACTGGTTCGCGCAGCTTGGTCAAGCTCGAATCTCTGAGCACGTTCTCAAAGCAATCGCCAAGAATTGCCACGGTCAGATCGTCGAACGCAAGGTCGTCATCAGCAATCTTGTCAAGCAAACTCCACATTCGCTGGCACATAATGTCCCAACTGTAAGCATTGACAACCTCACCATACATTCCTTTGATTTCAAAGGTTGAGCCAGCGTGAAAATCAGAGATGGCTAGCAACGCCGTGGTCTTAGTGCTTGGGTCAATCGGATGGTACTTGACGTGTTGTCGCTTGATTGGCTCAAGGCGATTAACAGCGGCAATCAGTTGCTCGTGAAACATATCGTTACGAGCCTCTGCGCGTTGGGCGGCGTTATACTCAAGGTTCGCCGTCTGCACTTTAAGCTTTTCAGCCTTGATATCATCAAGCAACTTTCTCAGCCCAACTTCATCATCGCCAGTTTCAATTTGCTCATCATCAAGATTCTTGACAAAGATGGCGAACACCTTTGCCGCACGACGAATATACTCGTCACTGAAGACCCCACGGTAATCCTCGCCAAGTACCTCAGCCACCCATTGCTGATGGTCAATCAGCTTGGCGTCAAGATTCTCCGTCGCCAGTTTCGTTTTCTGTAGGTACGTCATCCTGTTCTCCATTCTTTCCATTTAGCTTCTTGGCAAGCAAAGCCTCGAACGCGCCACTTTCCTTATGGGCTTTTTGACTTGCCTCAATCATTTTCTTGAGCGCGTTGTTTTCTTCCTCAAGTTGTTGCATACGCCGCATACGTTCGTAATCCCTCTGGCTCAGCACGTTGTTCTTAGCGCGTTTTCGTGCCGCAATCGTCACGGCTCGACCATTGATGTCATTGATGAAGTCATCGGCGTTGTGCCACACAGGAACATAGCGCTCTGGCTGAAGGTAATGAACCTTGCCGCCAGTCCTTGGGTCTGTTTGCTCTTGAATGTATTCATCGACATGACGACAATCAAAATGCCCGAGACCCGGCAAATTGCAATATTGCCCATAGTACAAGTTTCGCTTAATGACCTCGCAGAACACGCCCCACCACTTCTTCGCCGTATCAACATCTTTGCTATCATTCAGTCTCAGAGCTTCAAGGTAAAATTCCTTCTCATTCGGTCTGCCCATTATCGTCACCCGTTGTTTCTTTCATCGTAGACTCCCGAAGGCGATTTTTGATAAGTTGGTTGATGCGGAAAGTCATATAACGATATGTCCGAGTCTTGGTCGTTTCTTCGACTTGCTTAGTGAACATGTTAAAATATTTCGACCCAGCAGACGAAACCTTGTCCTTATAGTCCAATGTACCAAGATGAGGCAGGGGAACGGCTACTCCAGCAAGCACGCATTCCTCAACCATCTCGGCATAAGCATCAAACACTTTTGTAACATCTTCGCGCTTGATAAAAGTTCGCCGACTTACCTCTTCCGCCATCTCTGTTGGCGTTAGCTTCGGCGCTCGAATTTTTCTCAGCATATAGTTCCTTTCTCCCTATTGGGTCACAATTTGTAGTGTTGTCATATTGCACAAACCCTTATATTTCAAGGGTTTCAAGGTTTTCGCCGTGCGAAGTTTTTGGCTTTGGCGATTCCCAAGCATCCTTTGCTCTTTGCCGCTCAGCAACATCGTAACACGCCGAGCCGCAATACTTTTGCAATTCGTCTCTCGGCTTGAATCGCTTGCCGCAAATAGGACAAATTCTACCTATTCCAACAAGATTCCGCTCAAGGTTGCGAACCATATCCCAGCCAAAGCAAGCCCACAACATTTTCTTGTTGCTAGACTTCTTGACCGTGTAAGCATAAGCCACGAGGCTATTGACAACATACGCCAAGTCTTCGCCGCTCACCGCCAATATTTCCTCACGCACTCGCCGTGAAATATAATCGTCACCATCCTTGATGTTAGCCAGCTCGTCGTTGAATTTTGAACGATTTCGCAGCCAATAGTTATAAACCTTTACGACCTCAGAATCCTCTCGGATAGTATAGTCGACATCTTGGTCAATGAGCATACGCCAATCAAATTTGCCGATGTTTTTGTTGTATTTTACTCTGGCCTCTGGTATGCTGTCAGATATGCGGTTCATCGTAGATTCATTGGCTTGCTCAACTTGCGCATCATCCTTGTCTTTGGCGTAGATGAAAAACTGCGGGACGCTCGACTTGGTATAGCTCTTGATAATTTTGTCAATATGCTTGGGGCGCTCGGGCAACCACAAAGTTTTTGCATAATCAATCACGGCATTGTTCTCAAAGCATAACCACTTAACCACATCAAGTTGCTCTTGACCAATCTGACCGCTATTCCAAATTTTTGTGATGTTGTTTGAAATTGGCCCAATATTGCCGCCAGTATAGGCGTGAATCATTCCTTGATACATCGACTCAGGCGTAAGAATGGCAGGTTGGGCTTTCTTGAGGTCATAGGCCAACGGTCGAATGTTCGCCATATTGCGCTTGGCAATCTTTGTCAACGTGCGGTCTTTAACCACGAGGCTCTTGTCACCATCACAATCGAACATAAGATAGCGGCTGATGAGGTCATGTGTGGACGTGTAGATACACTTGGTATCTCCAAACCACTTGTCAAGCTCAGCCGTGCGCGTGTTGGTCTTGACTGCCCATTCCCTATACAGATGCGGAGAGCGGAGGCATGCCAGCTCATCGCCGTCTCTGTATTGGTTTGTGTATACCTCACCGTCTGCAAGCAAACCATGCGGGTTCTGTTCGCCTTTGAACAGCCATTCGCAGAAAGCGTAAAGGTCAGGCGAGAGGAACAGGTACTTGCCGTTCACACGCAACCTCCCGCCGCGAGCTTGTTTAACAAGGCTCTGCTTGGTCTGCTTTAGAATCTCACGGCTATATGCGTCCTTGAACAGCTCAGGGTAAATCTCAAGAGCTGCTTGCACAGCCGACTTGTATCGGTTATATGGCGTAGCTCCAAGCAACCGCATGGTGGTTTGATAATCCGCGCCGATTGTTTCAATCTCGTCAACCGTGCGTTTGGTCAGCCGTTCAATCTCGCCATCCGTCATATCACTGAGGGTCTGAAGCATCTGGTAGTTAATACGGCTCTTGGGGATATACGCCTCCTCGATGTTGCAAAAACTCGCCTCACAGCCATACGCCTTAAATCTCGCCTTGTAGCATTCCCAGCTTGCGTAATATTTCCAGAGCTTGAATTGGCTCTTGGTGAAGATATAGCGAATATCCTCAAGCACAACATTGTGCCGCTGACCGTAGATATCCGTGACCCACCACTGGTCTGGCGTGCATTTCTCGCGCAGGAACTTGTCGTATGGGAAGTAAACCATCAGCCCCTTGACCCACGGCAAGCGAACCATACGTGTCGGCTTGTCAAGCATGATGCCACAACCATCCATGTGCGGGATTGGCGTATCCGTCAGCTCGCGTTTGATTTCATACGTCAAGCCATCAATATGGTCAACCTCGCCGGACACCATGGTTTCAAAGTCGTCGACCACAATACTCTTGTCGATGTCAAAATCTTCCCAAACATCAGTTGCCGAGTTCATCAAGGCAAGATACGCGAGGAATTTGTTGCAGTTCATGCCGCCTTGTCGATTGATGTCCTCAATGGTCAGTCCGCACATCAAACGTTGCTCTACGCGACGAAATGCGGTTTCACGGATAAACACAGCTCTCTTCGTGCGAATTTGTCCGGCAGATGCAGTCAAGAAGATATAGTGCTCGCCGTCCCAATTAAATCCTTGCTTTACAAGATTCTCAAAGACTTGAAAGAAAAATACATTGACAATCAGCAAATCTTTGGTGAGTTGGAATGTCTTAAGGTTCAAGGCTCGCGTAAGGCTCGACTCAAACAGGTTAATGACGTTGCGATCTTTGAGCGCTTCAGGATTGAGTTGCCGCGTGATACCGTCAGCCGCTTGCTGGTCAAGAATCGCGCTCAGCCGCTCCTTATGCTTGGCAAGGCATCGGTTATATGCCGACACGCGCCATTGACCATCCCAAGCGTTTGTCTTGCCGTCTTTGAGCCGCGTCTTCAATTTTGCTCGTGCCGAATACATCTTAGCCATGCGCCGATGAATCTCTTGCTCATCTGGTTGGTAAAATGTACTGGTATCGCATGAATAGAGATATACTTGATTCGTCAAACTCATCTGCTGCTACATCCTTTTCAAATTGCCATTCGGGGTAATCGTCAAGCTCTTCCTGCTCAACCTCTAATCTCTGTCGCATAGTCAACTTTGGCTGGTTGTACGACATCTCTCGCCATTTCAAGGTTTCACCTCCTTGCCCTCTCTAACTCTTTTATTGTATTATAACACATGATGTATTAGTTGTCAATAGATATATTAGAAATTATTATAAAATATTTTATCAAGTTATACTTGACAAATACTAAAATCTATGCTAAAATATCTTATATAGCTTATAATATAATATATTAGTTAATAAAAGGATAGAAAAGGGGTTGTAGGGGAAAGGAAAGGGAATGGTTAAAATTTCCTTTTGACAAACTTGATGCGGCATGATACATTATCAGCGAGGTGAATGGAAATGTTTGATACCTTCAGAATCAATCGACTCAATGACCAAATTGCAAAGCTAACGACACAGCGCGATTCTTTGCTCGACCAGATCGCGATGGCAAAAGAATCGCTTGATGCTACCTGTTGCATTTGCAACAATATCGAGACGATGGAAGAATATGGCATTCCATACTACGATGATAGCCTTGATGAGCTTGAGCATAAGCGGTATCTGCGTGAAAGTTGGGTTGCCAGAGAAGTTGAGCGCGGTATCTGGAGCATCGAGCAGACCTATCTTCTCAATGGCTCTAAAACCAAAGGCGAGGAAATGCAGAAAGCATTCGGTGCTGGTATTGCTTATAGCCTCAATGCGTATATTGCGTCAAAGGAGAAAAATTTAACTGAAGCAAATCTTGAAACAAATGTTAAGCTGGTTCAAGCCAAGTTTGACAAATATGTCGCAAAATGCGCCAAGATGGGTATTGAGCTTAATGCCAAATATCTTAAATATAGACTAGACTTAATGTCGATAAATTTAGACATTAAGCTCAAACAGAAAGCTGACAAGGCTAAGATGCGCGAGGAGGCAAGACGGCTCAAGGAACAAGAGCAGTTACTCGCAGATGCCGAGAAAGAACGGCTTAGATTGCAGAAAGAACGTCGTATGTATGAGCAGAATCTTGCCAACTGCAAGAGTAATGCGAAGCGCGAGGATTTTGAAGCCAAGCTCAGAGAGATTGATAAGCGAACTAAGGACATCGACTACCGCGTGAACAATATGAGAGCCGGGTATCTGTACATCACGTCAACGCCCGCCATGCCGAACATCGTGAAGCTGGGCGTGACACGTCGGCTCAATCCTTTGCGCCGAATCCAAGAGCTGTCCAGTGCAAGTGTGCCGTTCCCATTTGTTTGCCATGGGCTTGTATTCAGCGATGATGTGTTTGCGCTTGAAACGGCAATCCATAAATATTTTGACGCTCAGCGAGTAAACAAAGAAAATGGACATAAGGAATTTTTCGCCATCAGCCCAAGCGATGCTATTAGCGCTCTGCGTGATGTGTTTCACGTTGATGTATATTTTGTAAACGAACAGGAGGAAGAAGAATAATGTTCCGAGTTTTCAACAAAAAGACACTTGACAAATACATCGTCTATGCTATTAGAGATGACGCCTGCGGCTATCCACAGTTCCTTATCTATGATAGATGGGAAGGCGGCGTATGGAAGTGGATGAGCGCTAAAAATTTTGAACCAATGGAGGAAGAAGAATGACGACGAGAGACGAAATGATAAGAACGCTTGTTAAGCTTTGCGATGAACGAATAGGTTGTTCCGGTTGTTTGCTTGAAAAATTCCCGGGTGAGAGTTTTTGCAACTTTAACGGATGGTCAGACGACGAGCTTGCTATCGCATACGACCATGTATACAAGAACAGTGAAGCTCGTTTGAATGGCGACCATCTTGAGACTTCTCCTTTTTGTGAGCTTCTAAAAGAGGCTGACAAGGCTTTGAGTAAAACTGATATGGTCAACCACCCGCAGCATTACACACAAGGCGGCATTGAATGTATTGACGCTCTCAAAGCCGCCACGGTTGGCAAGCGCGGTATTGAGGCTATATGTGTGGCGAACGTCATCAAGTACCTTTGGAGATTCGAGGAAAAGAATGGTATCGAGGATGTTCGTAAGGCCAAATGGTATATCGAACGATTACTAAAGGAACTTGAGGAGAGCCAGCAGGGTTAATCCTCGTTGGCTTTATCCTTTCTAAACCATCTTGGCGGATTTTTGGTCATATTGTATTGAATAAATTCTTGGCGCTGACTATTGGTGCATATTGTATCAAGCTGGGTAGTGCCAAGAATTTTTCTTTTTGCCTCAGTGTTGATAAGCTCGATTTGCCCAATGCGTTCTTTGACGATTCTCAGCATAGCGTCGACATCCTCGGCTTTCATTGGATAGAGGATTGACACAGATCGAATGTGGTGGTATCCCTCTGCCGCAAATTCCTGCTGAGTCAGTTCGGCGAGCTTATCTTCGAACTGGTTCCATTTAACCTCTGGCATCCATTTGATGTCAATGTCCATGGCATAGTCGACATGGTGGACTTCTTTGAGCGCGTTGACCCAAACCCTCTGGCAACGCTGTTCCATCTCGCTGCCAGTCTCAACGTTTCGATACATTGTGTATTCCACGCCGTCGATCTCTTGGAGATAATAAAGGCGAAAGCCGCGCTTCTTGAGGATGAGGCGTCTGGCATCCATAGAGTCAATCTTGCGCGCTGTCCACTTATGCAGGATGCGGTAGACAACTTTGCCCATATCGGCCATGTAAACAAAGTTCCTATTGATAGCGGCAAGTTGGCGCGGATTGAACGTATAAGAAAAGTTGTCGTTGATTTCTTGGAACAACTTAAGCATCTCAGTGTTGGACAGATAGAGTGGCTTATAGTCGTTTGCTTTAAAAGATTCATATAGGGCAGCATCAAAGAGTAATTGTTGCTCCGGCGAATCTAAACTCTTCATCAGCTCAACCAGCTCGTCGGCATAGACCTCCTTGACAAGATAACGATGTGTGCCTTGAATTCGCTCAAGATCACAATATTTTTCAAATTCTTTCATTTGAGCGACCTTTGATTTGCCATTCTTAATTGGTTCGCCAAGAGTTTGGCAAAGCTCTTTATAGCTGACTTCGTGGCCTTCCAGTTGCTTTAGTTTGTCATTCGGCATTTTTCGCCCTCCTTAAAATTTGGCTCTTTTTCAAAATTTGGCTCTCCAATGGGCATTGATTATAGTGTATACTATATCCCACAAAAGAGCCAAATTTTTCGCCATAGTGATTATACCATGTTTCTCCTATGATGTCAATAGGGATATAATAATATATTTGTTAATATTCTATGAATATTGAGTTGATTCAGTTGCTTAGCTCTAATGGCTTTATTAGCTTAAAAGCGTTGATATTGCTGGATTTGCTGATGATGGCGATATTATGGCGATTACAGGTGTTTGGGTTGTTAGTGCTACAAGCGAAAACGCAACTAACAGGCGCGTTCTGCTCCGATTCCCAGCCCCTGTTAGATATCTCTAACTTACCGGATAATGTCCGTTATTAGGTGAATACTGTTGCTTTTGCAACATTTTGCTATAGTATCTAAAAGATACCAAGTTTCAACCGGATACTATATCGGCAACCGATATATAGAATGCCTATGCATTACACATAGCGCTCATGCTGGTATAACAAAACTTCAACCATCCTTTAACAACTTAAACATAACTTCAACCAATTCAACCGCACTTTAACTACTATTACTATATCTAATACAACGCTATCCATGCAATACTATCATACCATGACAAGTTATCATGTAATTATCAATCTATTATAATATATAATATATCATGGTTATATGCTGACTGCTTATACCATCTATAACCCTACTAACAAATAGGCTGTTAATGCTTGCAAACCGGATAGGCGCAGCAAGCAAAGAAGCGCCGCAGGCATAGCACCATAACAATAACCCAGCATACACGCAAGATATAGTAGCTTAACGCCTATTATTATATTATATATGTATATACTATGCCGTTAGTCATCATGCACAACTAAACAATAAATCTTTTGTTCAATATTCCATCTTGCAATCCTGATATAATCTGCTATACTTAAACCATCGAAAGACAAAACAACAAAACGAAAGGAAAAACGAAATGAATAAAGACGCAAAGCGCGACACGGTTTTAGCGGTCCTTGCAATCCTGATTTTCGTTGTGGTTGCAGTGTTGGAAACGATTCTCTAAAGCCGAAAGAGTTCTGAAGGGCAGCTCTATAAAAGCCCTATCCCATCAATTTTTTTTTAATAAAAGGAGAAAACACCATGAAAATTTACTCTGAAAAGTCCCTCAACGATTTTGAATTCTGGAGCGGCGCACGCGATACGGTAAAGTATTTGACCAATAACGAAATTGAGCAGATCGAACAGGAACTTGAAGAGCTTTACCCCGACGGCATGGACGAAACAGAGGTAAACGACTTCTTTTGGTTTGAGAACGACACTATTGCAGAATGGCTTGGATATGATTCTTTCGAAGATATCATGAATCGTGATAAGGAGGACTAAAAATGTTTTTTGATTATAATAAAGAGCGGGACAGAATTTGGAAGAAGTTAGAAAAAAGCGGTGCAATTATCGGCTACGCAAGACACGGAGACACACAGAAGTACGATATCTATTTGCGGGATGGTTTAGTTATTGTTGTAAACGATAACAACGCCACCGAAAAAATGACTATTGATACGTTTTTGTATCTTTGGCTAGAGAAGATACAATAAGTCATGCGGCCTTCTGGAGCATTTGAGCCTATCAAGTGCTACCCCCATTAAAATTTTTTATAAAGGAGATTAAATAATGTTATCTATCAATTTACAAGCCCGCATTTTTACGGACTACCACGCCGGGAAGGAATACACCAACGGCAGAAAATACCGTTATAGCATCCAGTATAACCCACTTTCTGCTATGCACACATGGATTATCAGACAAGATAAAAACGGCGGGAAATGGTGCTTTTTACAGCCGCTTGCAGATAATATGCAGCTCACGCCGCGCGTGGCAAAATATAAGGAGGTTTAACAGCTATGAAGAAACTTTTAATTGCCCTCGCGCTTGTGTTCCAGCTCTCGCAGCCCCTTGCCGTGTCTCATAGCGTCGACATTGAGCGCGTATATGACGTAGAGCATGATATCATGGTCATGACTGTGATTGACGACAACGGCGAGTCGTGGACGTTTGAGGACTGCGACACAGCGGAACAAAACGCTGTGTACATCATCTATAACCCGCATACCATGGAAGTTGTCAAAATGTTTATTGATGTTCAGCTGTAAGCCGCAAACCAAAACCGCCGTAAAGCCCTTCAGGAGTGATTCTAAAGGGCTTTCCTTTTGCCCTTATTTTCATATGCCTTGCCCCTTGCGTGCGCTTGTACGGCCTTCTATGGCCGTTTACAGGGCTTTTGCAGCTTGCCGTGCCTGTCTGCATTGTGCAGTGGGGCTTTTCTCCATGCCTTGCGCTTTACCACGGTAACATGGCAACATTCATAAGCGGTGTGAATATCCATATGAGCATCCACTTTACCACGGTAACACGGTAGCATGACAGCATGATAAAACCTACCTGCTTGATGGGTTGATTTTCGGCGTCAACATTGTTTCGCGCGCGCGTCAATTACGGGCTGTTCGTTTTTCGCCGCTATATACCTATCAACATAGTAGGTTTGTGGCGGCATCTCGACCTGTTCAGCTCACCTTGCGTTACTCGCGCAAACAGATTCGCCGCTATGGCCTTCACGTTACGCCTCGCATGTTTTTCGCCCGCGAGATGCATATAATATATGCTGGCGGTCAGCGTGGCTTAGAGCGGCTTTCAACTGGCTTGGCGACACGGCTTGTCTTTGGCTTATATTCACATAATGTTCCAACTCAATAAAATTTACACTTGACAAGTACATATAGCCATGCTATACTTGCATTAAGCAATATAAGAGGCGAGTATCTGTTGGTGTATCGCTCGACAGATTGATAGATGTACACGCAACTTAATGCTAAATGCGTGCAGAATCTACATAAACAATCAGCAAATCAAGACCGATTTGCAACGCTACGGATGGATGTACCTAAAGCAATTCTTTGCTAAATTGATTCGTTTTTGCTTATTATTTTGCTTGTTTGTTAGGTTGTGTTTGCTTATCAATCATCTTTCGATTGCATAGATGCGATGAACCAAAAAATGAAAATCGAATCGCCGATTTGAAAAATAGCAAACGATTTTTCTCGTTCACAAAATCAAAATTGAAATTTGATTTGAAAATTTGAATTTAAGAAATGGGGGATGGAATTTGGATGTAGAAATTTTAATGCCAAAGGTGAATCCAAAATCATTCATTGATGATTACTTGCAAAAAATGGGAATTGAATATCCGCAATCTTATATGAATGTAACGCGATGTCATTTGGAAAAGCCAAACCGATATGTAAATATTGATATGGCGACCAAACGGCTGAAGATGGCGATTGATGGCAAGCAGAATATTGGTATCATTCAAGATTGTGACGTTGATGGGTTATGCTCGGCGGTCATTGCATATCAATTTCTAAAATCGAATGGTGTAGAGCCAATTGTATTTTTCCATTCGGGCAAACAGCATGGCATCAATGATTTGATGACGGAAATCCTAAATGCAAATTTGGATTTGCTTATCGTGCCTGATGCGGGCAGCAACGATGTTGATGCTTGCCGCGAGCTTAAAGCAAATGGCGTTGATGTCATCATAGCTGACCACCATGAAATTGAGAATGAAAATCAATTTGCCATCGTGGTCAACTGTATGCAAGGCGATACGAACCATGCGGCAAGTGGCGCAACAGTCATGGCGAAAATCGTTGATCGATACAGCGAGCGGTATCTCAGCGGTCGGTGTTTCAATTTTGAGGACTTGGTGGCATTGAGCCTGTTAAGCGATAGCCGCTCTATGTTGAATATTGAGAATCGAGCATATTTGAACTTAGGATTTGGAGGTTGTGCAAAATGACAAATCAATTTCTTGATTTTCTCATTGCCAAGAAGCTCGGCAAGCAACCTCTTACGCCACACAACCTTAGCTTCAGCTTGATTCCATATCTCAATGCGGTTCAGCGTGGCAGTGACCAAGACGCAAAACGCAACTTGTTTATTGCATTTGCTGGAGACAAGTCGAGTCAAGATGCGGCATACAAGCAGATGAACGCGGCATACAGAATTCAAAAGGAAACCATGACGCGCATGGTCGATGAGCTGAGCAAGCAAGCCGATAAGCAAGTTGAGCGTGGAGATAAAGTTCTGTTTGTGCGTATGGCTGAACAAGACAAGGAATATGGTGGGCTTGCCGCTAACAAATTGAAATCCAAATATGGCTTGCCTGTGGTATGTTTGCGTGAAGCTGGTATGTTGGTATGGTTTGGCTCTGTGAGATCGGATTGCGATAGTCTTGACATGATGAACGCAACCGGCATGGCTAAATGCCAAGGGCATCAAAGCGCACACGGCATCTTGATTCGTAAATACCTTTTTGAAGATTTTCGCGCATGGGCAAATCGGCAGGATTGGAACGCTGGGGTCAAGACCGTGGCTGCTGACATTGAGCCTGACGACATTACGCTTGAGCTTTGCGAAACTATCGAGCAAGCTGCGTGGCTTTGGGCAAATGATTTGCCTACGCCGACATTCCATTGCAAATTTGAAATTCCTATTGGCGTTAATGTGCTATGCGGCAAGGCTGGTAACTGCTTCAGATACACGCCGTTCATCAAGTTTGGTTGCAATGAGCGAGAGATTGAGCAACTGAATCCAAATGCCAAGCGAACCATTGAGGTGATTGTCGAGCTTAGCGTCAATGAATGGGCTGGCGTCCGATATCCTCAAGCGCGCATTGTGGATTGGGAAATTAGCATTGAGCAACCGCAGGAAGAAATTTTTGATTTTGATAAAATTTTCTCTTGACAAGCGCGATGGTATATGCTATACTTTAACCATCAACTAAAGTAAAGGAGAAAATCAAAAATGAACAAGATGAACAAGAATCCCTGTTGGAAATGCGGCAACCGTTGCGTAGGTTGTCATGGCTCATGCGAGCGATATAGTGAATGGCGCAAGGAATACGAATCTAACGCGAATGCTGTTCGTGAGTCCAAGGCAAGAGCTACGGATTATCTTGCGGCTCGTCGTCAGCTCTAGTTTACCAATACGGCAAAGTGGGGCGTGTGATGATGAAACGTGAAAGAATCATGGCGGCCGCTCTTGGTGTCCTAACCATTGCAAGTATCGGCATTGGTTGTCGCGCGTATATACTCAAGCCCGAGCCATACGATGTATCTGCTGACCGCATGATAACTATGCCTGAAGAGGTCTGGAAGCCCGAGTATGATATTCCGGCAACAGAATATGCGTACATCACAGATGAACAGCTTGCCGAGATTGAGGCGCAAGAGGCTCAGAGCGTTGAGGATGCTTTGCTGGCTCAGGCAACCAGAATCGACAATGTGACTGTCACGCATTACTGCATCTGCCAAAAATGTTGCGGCAAGTCGCCTGACCATCCCGCCTATGGTATCACGGCGTCAGGTCGATATGCCACACCATATGTTTCGGTTTCCGTTGACCCGTCTGTGATTCCGCTTGGCTCTGATGTGCTTGTGGACTATGGCGATGGCGTAATTGAATACTATCGCGCGGACGATACTGGTTCTGGCGTAGGCGGAAAGCATATTGACCTTTGCGTTTCTGACCATCAAGAGGCAATAAATCTTGGCGTGAGAACGGCAACGGTTTATGTTGTGCCGCCTGAGAATTGAAAGGAGGAACGTCATGCAGGAAACTTGCGTTGAATTTGTTGGGGGGCGAACCAACGCTGTCATGGTATAGCTCGAACAGCAAATGGATTGCGCGTATGGTGCAGCTTGCAAATGAGCGGCCTGATGAGGTTGAGATTGTCTACAAGGATGAAGACGGGCTGATGGTGCATTGTCCAGCATCATGGTTCAAGCCGCCTAAGTCGCCTATCAAGCGCGATCTGACACCCGAGCAGCGAGTAGAACTTGCTGAGCGTATGAAATAAGCAAGAGAATCCAGATAACTTATCAGTATTTTGATTGCAATTTGCAACGATAGACTGAGTCTGGTATAATTTGATAGGTAAAATTTTCTTTAGAATTTGAAAGAAAATACTTGACAAATTATCTGTGTTGTGATAGACTATACTCAACCAAACAAAAGGAGGTCGTCGAAGATGACGATGCTGGAAATCTTCAAGAGCAAGCTGCCTGAGGGCGTTGTCGTGGTTAAGGCGGTAGAGAAACCAAGCAAGTGGGACGTGGTGATTGGTGATGGTCAGTCGACCACAGACACGAGTATCCTGAAGGCTTATGCTCCCAACGCATATGACCGAGCAGCTGAATCCATTATGTTTACCACTATGGCGTCGTTAGCATTGAATCGTGGCAACATTGCTGAGGCAAAGGATTGGCTTGCCAAGAGCCATGAGCTTGCCAAAAAAGAAATTTGAAAAAATTTTGAAAAAGGTATTGACATGGCAGTGATGCTATGGTAAAATACATGATGTCAGGAGGACAAGACCTGACGGGGTGGCAACGAACAGGGCAAAGAATCTGCCGCTCGGTGCGACAGGACTCGAATGGCTGGTGAGAGGATAAATAACCCAGCCACGATTATCTGGATGTAGTTCAGTTGGTAGAACGCCGCATTTGTGATGCGGAGGCCGTGAGTTCAAGTCTCACCATTCAGACCATGCCGTATGACGCGGCAAGTGTTCATGTTGTGGCTCTCCTTTCAAGTATGGTGCTGGGCATCACTAAAAACTGCCCGTTGGGATATAGCGCGATAGCCAAGCGGTTAAGGCAATGGTCTTTGACACCATCACTCGTGTGTTCAAATCACACTCGCGCTGCCAAAGCCCATAATGGGCGTTCATGTAAATCCTCCTATAAAGTGACGGTCAAGCAGCTCTGTGGTTCTGGGAAACCATGGAGCTGTTGCCGCATTTTCCTTGAAATTTATGCTTGACAACCACATTGTTCTGTGGTAATATAGTATCAGAAAGCAAAAGGAGGAACATGAAATGATTAAGGCTTATGTGGATTATATGGTTGGTGAGCAGAAGTCCGGCAACACTATCACGGCATATAGCAAGGATGTTCAGCAGATGCTTGATTGCATCGGAAAACCTGAAGCCAGTATCACCTATGCCGACCTCCTGAGTTGGAAGTCCGGCATCAGTGGCATGGCATCGGCAAGCGTGAATCGCAAGATTGTTGCGGTCAGCGGTTATTTCAAATTCTTGCATGATGTTGAAATAATCAAGTCGAATCCTGCGGTTAATCTCAAAAGCGTCAAGGTTCACAACAAGGAAAAGCTGCCGATGAGCCGCGAGGATATTGCCAAGATGCTCAATGCTTGCAAGAGCAACCGGCAGAAGGCGATGCTGTACACGCTCGGTGCGACTGGTTTGCGTGTGAGCGAGCTTACAGGACTTGGCTACAAGCAGTACCGTGACCGCGTTGGCAATCAGCTCGTCATTACTGGTAAAGGCAACAAGCAACGTGTGGTGTTCCTGAATCCTGAAACGGTTGAAGCCATCAATCTTTACATTCGTACTGAGCGCAAAGCAAATCGTTGGGCGGCTGATTGTGATTACCTATTTGCAAGTTCTCAAGGCGGCAAGGTCGATGCCAATAACTTTGACAAGACGCTCAAGGCTCTGGCTCGTAAGGCTGGTATCAAGAACGCCGATGAGGTCAGCGCTCATACGTTCCGCCATAGCTTTGCTTGTATTCTGAGCGAGAATGGCACGAGCATGGACGTAATTCGAGATTTGCTTGGTCATTCCTCTCTGGCTGTTACGTCCAGATACCTGAACAAGAACGTCAATCGTATGCGCGAGGCTACGATGGCTATCAGTTTTTGAATGGCTCAATGCCGTTTGAATAAAATCTAAAACGTAAGGAGGTTCACATGGAAGATTATCCAGAGAGCGTCATCAATGCTGTTGAGCGTGAGTGTGGATATCAAGAAGGGGATGTTGCCGAAACTCTTGAAGTAATCCTCAACGAGACGCAAGAGCTCAGGGATGCTTGCCGCGAATGGCTGGTTGCACACGACCGATGTATCTACTGCGGCTCAAAGTTGCAGGTGGTTCGCGGCAAAGAATACCATCCAGAAGTTGACGCATACGAGCCATATTGTGAGAAATATTGCCCAATTTGTGACTTAGGAGGCTAAAATGGACGAAAAAGATAAGGAATTTGAGCAAGCCATTCGAGAGAAAATCGAGGCCATTTGTAAGCAACAGTTCACGCTTGGTATGCTTGCTGGCAATCGAGCCGCCATGGAGATTATGTGGCAGCAGTCCAAAGACATGACGAGCGCAAAGAAAATCAAGAAGCTCATCAAGGATAAGCTCGATACAGCGAACAAAGCCGTTGATATGAAAGCGCAGGAGGTCAATGATGAAGCATAAAGATTCGTTGATTCCCGTATATTTATTTGCTGGTGGTGTCCTGTTCTATACCATTGCCATGCCTTGCCTGGATAGCATTAGCTGTGTTGTTCAGTCGGCGTGCAACCGTTTGGTGGCAAAATGGCAGATGGATTTGAACGAAGCGCAAGCAGAAAGCAATGCGGCAGTTGAGGTTATCCAGCCAGCCAGCCAGCAGAACACGAACGCCATTGGTTTTGACCTTGGTTACACGGAGGGCGATGACGATGACTGGTGTGACAAGCGGTAAGCAACTCTGGAATATCGTATGCACGAGATGCCAGTATCAGAGGCAATGTGATGAGCGTTGCCGTGGGCAGAGTGGTTATCAACACATTAAAGACGCTGTGACGCGATACTATACGAGCCGCAAAGATTGTCCGCTGTGGATTGCATTTGAATCAGATAGGAGAAGCAAAGATGGCAAACAAGAAGAAGATTGTGAATGATGTGAACGAGTTCGGCGCACCGCCCGAGGATATGTTCTTTGGGCTGACGTTAAACGAGGGACAACAGGTGTTCCGTGATACTATCATGTCGGAAGATAAACAGGTAGTGATTGCCAATGCCGTAGCTGGTTCTGGTAAGACCTTGATTGCTACTGCATGCGCTCGTATGCTTCAGGCGTATCACGGCTATGATGGCGTGGTTTATGTGTTTAGCGCGAATCAGGAACAAGCATTGGGTTATCGACCGGGAACAACTGAGGAGAAGATTGGAGACTATCTCCAGCCTCTTGAAGATGCGCTTATCAAGCTGAATGAAGAGCCTGATAAGGCCATCAGTTCAACGGACACAATCAAAATGGGGACGGCTTGGATTGATGCTCGCCCGTCTACGTTCCTGCGTGGTGTGAATTTCAATCATAAGGTCGTTATCATTGACGAGTGCCAGAACTTCACCGTGCCTGAAATCAAGAAGGTCATCAGCCGATGTGATGATGCTTGCAAGGTCATCCTGATTGGTTGTTCGGCACAGATTGATATTGGCGCAGATCGTTCGTGCTTTGAGCGGCTGATTCAATATCTTGGCGCATATGATTTTGTAAAGGTTTGCCATCTGCCAATTTCTTACCGTGGTAGACTTTGTGAAATCGTGGATAATTTTATCTAAAATAATCCTTGACAATCCTTTTATCTTATGGTACAATCCAAGTATCAACCAGATAGGAGGATTGATTTTATGAATGGCGAAATTTATATTGTTCAGAATGGCATTAAGATGGCACTGTGTTCATCTTATGTAATGAGTCGAGTTGGTGACGAATATAGTATTGGCGTTAGTCGGGCATATCTAACCATCAACGCCGTTGGTCGTCAGTGGGATTTTGAAAACGCTGGAGATGATTTTGCAATGGTGGTTGAGAAGTGGGATAGAAAAATTACGTACTATGATTGCCGAGTTAAGAGCGTCAAGCACGAAGGAAATGAATGGCGCAACATTATCATTCTCGCCATGGGAAGAGGGGAGACGCGCAATGAACGACCTTGAGAAAGCATTAAATTGCTATCAATGTGCGTTGGACGATGTCTGCTTTGGGCTAACCTGTACAGATTGCTAGCTATACCAGCGAAGCTATCTGAACGCTCAAGATGCTATGGAAGCAGCCATCAAGCGCATCCACGAACTTGAGAAATCAAATCGCAACTGGCGGCGTAAAGTCCAGAGATTGCGGAAAGAATTGAAGGAGGTAAAACATGAGGGGTAAAGGTTGGATTGTGGCAATGGATTTTGCGTTGTGCGCTCTGAATGCTACCCTTGGCATTGCACATTTAGGGTCTGTGCCTGTGTGGACGACGGCGCTTAGCTTGATGACGGCTGGAGCTTGCTTGGGCTTTGGGCTGTTCCTGATTTTCGGTGAGAGGTGAGCGGTATGGTGTTTCTTGATTATGCAAGCACTTGCCCTATGATTCGATTTTCGGCAAGGAAGTATGGCGGTCTGCATTGCAATCCCAATGCCGCTTATTCTTTTGAAGAGCGCAAGGTGCTAGTTGATTGTGAAGAGCGCATCAAGGCGGCTATCGGCGTTAAGAGTGGTCATGTCCTGTATTTTAGATGCGCAACAGAGGCGATTGATTGGTTTCAACGCAAAACCAAGATTCGTGACCCGTACACATGGTGGCGATATAGCCCCTATGAGCACGATTGCTGTACTCGGTATGGAATAGTCGAGGAGCCAAGCAATGTTGCGGACGATATTGATTTCTACATCCATCAGTGGGTCAACCACGTCACGGGCGAAATTTTCAATCTTAAGGAAATCAAGGCTCAACTGCCAGAGAATGTCCAGCTCATTGTAGATGCCACGGCTGGATTTGGCAAAGCCAAGTTGCCTCGCGCCCTCGACAATGTTGCCGACGCGCTGTTCATTTCAGGACATAAGATTGGATGTCCTGAGCTTTCGTTCATGTGGCTTAGTAATGAGCTTTGTGAATGGCTTGGAGCGGCTAAAGATATCCGCAACCAGTGGGGCTTGCACCATGGTAGCTTGAGCGTAGCAAGCGTGCTGGTTTTGACTGATGCGGTTGAAGGGGCGTGTGAAAATGGCGACCGCGTAGACGGACACAGTACCAGACTGTGCGTGCAGATGAACAATATGCTTGACAAGGCTTGCATTGAACACCATGATGTGCTGGAACGCCAGATGTTTACTTGTTCTATCAACGCCATTCGCCTCAATGGTATCAACGCAGATGCGCTCCAGCAGTTTCTTGCTACTCGTGGCATCTATGTTGGCGTTGGTGGTTCAGCTTGCTCTGCGGCGCATGACTATCGGGTGTTGCGAGCTTATGGCTTAACAGATAATGAAGCATCTGAGGTTATCCGCGTTTCATTTGGCGAGGAAACAACGGCAAGCGATATTGAGGCTTTGGTTGAAGGCATTAAGGAGTATCGTAGTGTATATTGCTAAGAAGAAAATCCGTGCAGCGATTATTGCTAACGATGGGTTTGCATCATTTGAGCAAATTGCTGATTGGACGGAATACGAATGCATTGCACTTCAACTTCGGCTACGTGAGATGATCGCGGCTGGCGAAATTTCTTTGGATGAGGGTCAATATTCTTTAGTTTAATACTTGACAAATCCTCCTCTTGTATGGTATCATGTAGATGCTATATGAGAGGAGGATTTTGATTTTGAGCAACTATACCATCCTGCATCTACATTCGATGCTATCCAACGGCGTGACAAACATCGACTCGGTAACGCCATATGACCAATATATTGACAAAGCGCATGAACTTGGCATGACGGCAATGGCGTTCAGCGAACACGGGTCTGTGCTTGGCTGGGTTAAGAAAAAGTTGGCGATGGAGGCGGCTGGTATTCGCTATGTGCACGCAGAAGAATTTTACCTAACCAACACGCTTGACGAAAAGGTTCGAGACAACTACCATTGCTTGCTCATCGCCAAGAACTATGATGGCGTGCTTGAACTGAACAAGCTGTCCAGCAAATCTTTCAATCGAAGCGATAACTCGTTTTATTATGTGCCGCGTATTACGATTGAGGACGTCAAGAATACCAGCGACAACATCATCGTATCAACGGCTTGCTTGGGTGGCGTATTGAATAAAGCACCTGAGCCTATCCGTCAAGATTTTTTCGATTGGCTCTGTCAACATCCCGACCGTTGTTTCCTTGAGATTCAGCCGCATATCAGCGCAGAGCAGAAGCGATATAATCAAGCGCTGTGGGCGTTAAGCAAGCGTAGCGGCTTACGGCTGCTCATGTGTACAGATACTCACGCGCTCAATGCTGAACACGTTGAGGGGCGCAAGATTTTGCAGAAAGCCAAGAATATCCACTTTGACGGTGAGGATGAATTTTACCTTGAGATGTTGAGCTACGACGAACTTGTGGCGCTGTGTAAGATTCAAAACGCTTTACCGATGGATGTGTACCTCGACGCTATCGAGATGACCAATACTGTAGCGGATATGGTTGAGCCGTTTGAGCTTGACTATTCCTATAAGTATCCGCATCTATGGGGCGATGATAGCGAACAGGTGCTCAGAGCTAAGATTACCGAGGGTATCAAGTGGCGCGGCGTTGACAAGCTCCCAAATTATCAAGAATATCTTGACCGCATTGAGTATGAGATGGCGGCGTATATTCACAATGGCGCGATTGACTTTATGCTGCTCATGGAAGATATCATCGCATGGTGCAAGACACAAGATATCCTTGTTGGTTATGGGCGCGGCTCATGCAATGGCTCGGTGATTGCTTATCTGCTTGGCATCACAGAGATGGATAGCATCAAGCATGGACTTAACTTTGAGCGTTTTATGAACACTGAACGCGTGTCGCTGTCTGATATTGATACGGATTTTCCTCCAAGCAGAATCAATGAAGTCAAGCAGTATATCTTCAACAAGCATGGTTTGTATTGTTCAGACATTGTAACGTTTAACACCATTGCGCTCAAGGGCGCTATCCGAGATGTTGGGCGAGCTTTACAGATGCCGCTTGATGAGGTTGGCAATATTTGCAATCGCGTTGAGATGGATGAGGCTGGATGCCGCAAGCAATATCCCGATTTATTCAAATATGTGGACATTGTGAACGGGTGTGTGGTGTCTGTTGGGAACCACCCTTGCTTTACCGGTGATACGTTAGTGTTTACGAGTATTGGGTATACGCCAATTCAAGATGTGAAAACCGGCGATAAGGTTCTTACCCATAAGAATAGATGGGCAATTGTTAACGAGGTAATGAATCGTCAAACAAATGAAGTTGTTACCGTTTATCCATCTAGCTCTTTGCCAATCACAACGACGATGAACCATCCGTTTTTAGTTCGTCATCAGTATAAGGAGTGCTACAGAAAATACAAGGACGACATCGAAACGGAACGCGTTTGTTACTACGCTCCAGAGTGGTGCGAGGCTGGTGACATTGGGCCGAACGATGTTATTGGTTATACAGTAAATACCAACGAGATTGCGCCAGAGCGGTTTGGAAATTTGCCGCTTGACGCTGAAGCGTTTTGGTGGCTTGTGGGCAGATATCTTGGTGATGGCTGGATTGGCAAAGGCATCAGGCATAAGCAAGGATATGATAGATACGATGAGTATCTTGTCATTTGCTGTGCGCATGACGAGCAGATGGAAATTATTGTGATGCTTGATACGGTTAATTTTAGCTATCGCGTTGAGAAACGTCCTACAGCAGACCGTATCTACGTTAAAAACCGTGAGATGCTTGAATATCTGCGTCGATTTGGTGATAAAGCATACGGCAAGTTCGTACCAAACTTTGTGCTTGATATGCCTAAGAATTTGCTTCAGTCGTTCTTCGATGGGTACATGTCGGCAGATGGTTCGTATCTTGCAAAAGATAATTCGTACTCGTTCCGCACCGTCAGCAAGAAACTTGCGCTTGGTATGATTCAGGTTGTGGCAAAGCTATACCATCGTCATTGTCGTGTTGTAGTAAGCAAGCCTAAAGATGAAAAGATTTGCGGGCGCGATGTTCATAGTAAAGAAAAATATAGCGTCAGCTTCACGAAAGATAAACGCGAACTTGACAAAAGCTTCTATGAGGCTGGCTATATCTGGTGCAGAGTTAAGCGACTTGAGTATAATGCAGAGCAACATACGGTTTATAACTTATCGGTTGTAAATGATAACTCGTACACGGTCAACAATATTGTCGTTCATAATTGCGGCTTAGTCGTATCGCCATATAGTATTGACGACCGCATGGGATTATTCACGACATCAACAGACGATGTGCCAATCAGCCAAATCAACATGAAAGAGGTTGACCTTCAGAACTATGTTAAGCTCGATCTGCTGAAACTCGACACCATCGAGCTTATCAATGAAACGTGTAAGCTGGCTGGTATTGAACGCCTAACGCCTGACAATGTCGACATCAACGACAAGGCTGTGTGGGATAGCATACGAGATGACACCACGGCGATATTTCAATGGGAAGGTGCGACCGGCGATAGATACATCAAGCAACTGTTATCTGAGAGCAACATTCAAAAGTTCAAGAAGCTCAACCCCAACGTGGACTATATGACGTTGTTGAGTATTGGCAATGGAGCGATTCGTCCTGCTGGCGCATCGTACCGTGATGACCTTGCCAATGGCGTGATTCGTAAATCTGGCAACGAAGCGATTGACGAATTTATGAAGCCGACATTTGGTTATCTGGTTTTCCAATGCCAGATTATTCAATTCTTGCATCAATATTGCGGATATACAATGGGTGAAGCAGATATTGTTCGCCGCCACTTTGCAAAGAAGACTGGCACAGAGAAAGATATCCCGCAAATCAAAGCCGGTTTTGCCAAGACCATGGCAGAGCAACACGGCATGAGCCAAGAGGAATCGAATAAGGTTATCGCGGATTTCATTCAGGTCATCATGGATGCAAGCAACTATCTGTTCAGCCTTAACCATAGCCAGCCATACAGCTATGAGGGCTATGTGTCTGGTTGGCTTAGATACCATTATCCGCTTCAATTCCTTACGGTGGCGTTGAACATCAATCAGGGCAAAGAGGAAAAGACAGGCGCTCTGATGGCGTATGCGCACAAGGTTGGCATCGGCATCAAGCCGCCAAAGTTTCGACATTCACGATCGGCGTACTTCTGCGATACGGAGACCAACTGCATCTATAAAGGGCTTGGCTCAATCAAGTATATGAGCGAACAGGTAGCAGAGGCGTTGTATGGTATGCGCGATATGCAGTTCAGGAATTTTATCGACGTGCTGTTTGCGCTCCAGCAGCTCAAAGACAAGCCTGATAGTCGGCAGCTTGACATTCTCATCAAGATTGGGTACTTTGAGGAATTTGGCCCAGCCAAGGCTTTACTGCTTGGATGGGGAATCTTTAGTAAATTCTGCTTGTCCAAGAAAATAAGTCTTGACAAATGGGATAAGATGGGTTATGATATAACCATCCTGAAGGCCAACGCAACTAACATCACAGAGAAGACGGCTGGCGGTCTTGACAATCGTGGGCTTATCTTGGGTATCTTGCGGTCGTTGCGTATGCCGCGCACAACCATTGTTGACAAACTCAGATGGCAAGCGGAGCTGCTTGGATATGTTGACGGTTCTGACCCAAGCCGTGACGTCAACGAATGGCTTGTACTTGGCGTTGAAACAACAAGCTATGGAACGGTATGGCTTAGGCTGTACAACCTATGTTATGGTGCTGAGCGGCATTACAAGGTCGACAAACGATGGGCAACAAGCCATAGCTGCAAAGCCAGCGATGTACTCAAGGTTGTGCTTGAGGATAAGCCAAAGTTCAAGAAGCTTGATAATGGCAAATTCGTCAAGACTGGAGAGGTCGAGACGGTTGTGAAAATGTTTAAGATTTTGGAGGAGGTTTGAAATTATGGACGCTTTAGAATTTTTGGTGGAACGCAAAAGACTGTGTGGCTCATACAAGGGTTGCGTGGGTTGCCCATTTGGCGCGGCTGAATGCGTAGTTAGAGACATGACGTCCGAAAATACTTGTAAGAGAATCATCGCTGCCGTTGAGCAGTGGTCGAAGGAGCACCCACGTAAGACGCGGCAGAGTGTGTTTCTGGAGCAGTGGCCTAACGCGTCTGTGAATGAGTACGGCATACTTTTCTGCCCCAAAACTGTGAATAGCACACATATTTGCTACTGTAAAGATAAAAGTTGCACTGATTGCCGCCGCGAGTTTTGGATGCAGGAGGTAGAGTGAATGTCTATTAGCAAATCAAAGCGCGAAGCGGTCTATCGAAAGTATGATGGGCATTGTGCGTATTGTGGGCGCGAAATCGCCTACAAGGATATGCAAGTAGACCATTTTCAACCATTGAGGGCGTGGGGGATTGAGGACGCTGGA
>ERZ1034917.137-NODE-137-length-71357-cov-19.385052_pt1 | contig 71357 bp, 66 predicted proteins | sample MGYA00520605_ERZ1034917 | MGnify/ENA primary metagenome ERZ1034917 (study PRJEB33766, sample SAMN09781784) | gut metagenome | biome: gut microbiome | host: Homo sapiens | place: Madagascar | study: EMG produced TPA metagenomics assembly of the PRJNA485056 data... | reverse complement strand
GCCGCCCCCGCCGCGTCCGATGCCGCCTCCGCCTCCACCGCGCTGGTGACTGTATTTGCCGATTGCCGACAGCAGAAAAGAGTTGTCCGCAATCGGTTTTTTTATTGAAGAGGCAGGTCAAGCCGGAAGACGACAGTGGTTTTGTCCGCAGACGTCCGCAGCAAAAGAGCTTGCGGTGCTTGAAGAATGGGATGGCGTCTCTCTGGACTGTCCGCGCAAGCGCGGGGCAGTGGAAGCTCCGGAAAATTTTTCCGAAAACAATTTGAATTTTCGGAAAAACGGGGTATGTTTCCGGTATGAAAAACATCAATCCCCCCAAATATCATTTTACACGCCCGGCTCCGGAAGCTATGCCGGAGGCTCGCTTTCTTGTCTGCCCGAAGTGCGGAGAAATGCTCGTCCCCGCGGATATAGAGACGTTCGCGACGTGTCCGTTCTGCAACACTCATCTGGATTACTCCGCGGAGCTGGAGGATTTTATTCTCGCGCCCATCATCGCCCGCTGGGAGAATGCGGCGAACGTCTTCAAGGCGGCTCAGCGCGGAGAAAACTGACGGGGGTTGTCGATGAACCGGACCGGACTGCTGATTCTTCTTCTCTTTCCTCTCGCGCTCTCAGCGGAGGTTTTTTCACTGTGGCCGTTTTCCGGAAACGGGACGATTGTGCCGGATGAGGTCGCGGGAAATTCACCGCTCTGGACCGAGAATGTGATTGTGAACGGTCAGTCGCTGGAACTCGGCGTTTCGATGAATCAGAATCCGCTCGATCTCTGTTTTCAGAACCTGCGGAAAATGTATCCGGATGCGGTTTTCGCGGCGAACAAAGAGTCGCTGCTTGCGGAAATCAAACTCAAAAACGGTCTCCGCCGCAGAATGCTTCTGCTCTCGGTTCATGGAATTTATCCGGTGCTTTCGTTCTCCATGGATCTTCCCGCATCGGATTTGAAGCCGAAGGACTGGCCCTCCGAGTTTCCTCTGCCGCCGGGTGCAAAACCGCGGATGACGATGCGGTTCCCGAAGCGCGAAGCTGTGTACGGAGCGTTTTCATCAGATTTCGATGTTCCGCAGACGCTTTCTTCTCTCGGCGCATCGCTGACGGCGATGGGCTGGAAGAGCGTTTCCGGCGAACATTTCGATCCGTCTTCCGGAAACGGTGAAATCTTCATGAAAGAAAATCCGTCCTCTCTGCTGATCATCGGACTCACGCCGCGGAAGGACGGCGGATGCTTCGGAACTCTCTATCAGCGGCGGAACAAATAATCCGTCAACTGTTCCGTCATATTTTCGTCAATCCGTCACTTGAACCCGATTCAGCATTCTTGCGCAGGCGCAGGCCGCGCCGAATCCGTTGTCGATATTGACAACCGTCACGCCGGAAGCGCAGCTGTTGACCATCGCGAGCAGGGCGGTGACGCCGCCGAACGACGCTCCGTAGCCGACGCTGGTCGGAACGGCAACGACGGGCGTTGCAACGAGTCCGGCAATGACGCTCGGGAGAGCCCCTTCCATTCCGGCAACGGCGATGACGGCGTCGGTTTCCCGGATCTCTTCAATGCGGTTCAGCAGACGGTGTATGCCCGCGACGCCGACGTCGGGAATGAGCCGGGCGGTGATTCCGCAGATTGCGAGCGTATCGCAGGCCTCCTCCGCGACGGGCAGATCGGAAGTTCCCGCGCAGACAACGGCGACGGTTCCCGGACGTTTTTGAACATAGTCGCGCATCAGCGCGGTTTTGGCATTTTCATGAATCTCCGCTTCGGGGATTTCACGCCGGATGACGGGGATCGCTTCGGGGTTCAGCCGGGTCGCCAGCACGGGCTTTCCCGCCTGATGAAGCTGTTTCATGATGTCTACGATCTGTTCCGGCGTCTTTCCCGCGCCGAAAATGAATTCGGGGAAGCCGCAGCGTTTTTCGCGGTTAAAGTCAAGGTCGGCAAAAGCGGAATTCATTTTACTCCCTGTGATTTCCGGATGAGTTTTTCAAAAAGCTCCAGATATTTCTGTGCGATGCGTTCCCAGGACTGCGTTTTCAGGATTTCGAGAGCATGGGCGGCGTATTCCCTGTGTTTTTCTTCCGTCAGCTGCGGGTAAAGATCGGCGATTTCCTCCGGCGATGCGGGGGTGACGAGGCGTCCGTTCCAGCCGTCGCGCAGAATTTCCACAATGCCGGGAATGCGGGTCGCAATGACCGGGCATCCTGCTGCGAGACTTTCCAGAATGGTGAGCGGCATCCCTTCCAGGACCGAAGGCTGGAGGAAGAACCGACAGCGGGTGAGCAGAAAATTGCGGTCGTTTTTGTCGACTTTCCCGATCAGATGAATCTTGCCGGAAAGTCCGGACTCCGCAATCTGCTGTTTCAGCGCCTCCTCTTCCTGTCCGCTTCCCGCCATGATGAGCGGCGGTGCGTTGAAGTTGCGCCGCTTCATCAGGGCGTAGGCGTCGATAAGATAGTTGAGTCCCTTGTTCCGGTGCAGGCGGCAGACCGTGAGGTCGAATCCGCCGTCAAGCCCCAGTTCCCGCAGTTTCTGCCGAAGAGCGGCGGAGGGGACGGGATTTTTGACTTCTTCACAGCCGTTTTCAATGTAGAGGGCCTTCGGGGAGGGGAGGAGACTGTCGATGGTTTCGCAGATGCCGCTTCCGACGCCCGTCACAGCATCGGCGTGCTGCATCGCCCAGACCATGCGGCGGGAAATGAGCCAATGTCTGCGGTAGCGAGACCCGTCATGGACATCTCCGACGTGAGAGGTGAGAACCGCCGGGATTCCGTATTTCTGCGAAAATTTCACCGCCAGCCAGCCGGTCGGGTAGATCTGGTGCGCGTGAATGATGTCGAATTTGTACTGCTTGTGGAGACGGAGCAGTTCGCGTTTCGGCGAACCGAGAAACCAGACTTCGGAGCGGCTGCGTTTGTAGTAGTGTACAGGATAATCGAACTTCGGCGGCTCCTTCATCCCGCGCGGAGTTTTCGCGAGAACAACGACGTTGTGTCCGAGCCGGATAAAGGTCTTCGCGAGTGTGTCGACCACATTTTCGAGTCCGCCCGTTTTGGGCAGGAAAGTCGAGGTGAACAGACAGATATTCATATTTTCTCACACCTGGATTCTGTTGATGTAGGGGAGCATGTAATCATGGTCGATGAGAACATGCTTTTCCGATTCGGGGGGGAGAAGCGGGAGGAGCTTTTCGGCGATGTTGGCGTAGATTTCCTCCGTGAGGTTGTAGAGTTTCGGCTTGAATTCGTCGTCGAGAACGGAGAAAAGGGGCTGTCCCTTGTCGTCTTTGCCGCAGAAGAGGATTCCTTTGCACTCCTGATGATCGCGTTTGAGCATGGCGGCGAAAACCATTTTGAGGACAAACATCACCCTGTCGTCGTATCCTGCGTCGAAAATGCGGATCGCTTCGAGGAGGGCTGTGTAACCGATGACCGCCCGGTGCGGGAATTCATTGGAAAGCTTCATGTCCGCCATCATCTTGCGGACGTTTTCATTCTGTTCGTTGATTTTCTCCCAGCCCTCTTTCCGCTGGCAGCATTGGATGAGAAGGGGGCGGGCGTCGGACATGTCATGATAGAGGAGGTCGTAGCGCACGACGGTTTCGGACCCGCACTTTGTGCATTTCATTTTAAAGAGAGAGCCGTCGAGCAGTTTTCCCTTGAGGTCGGGGTCGAGCGATACATTGACGGAATCATAAAAGCGGAAGCGGTTTCCCGCGCCGCATTTCGGGCATTTCAGTTTTTCTTCGCGAACAAGAGACATGATTTCCTCCATATTACGACATTACAATAGCATAAAAAGAGTTTTTATCAAGAAAAATACGGAAAAATGCGTAAAAGGCTTTTTTTTGATTTGCAGAACGGAAAAGGTTATGCTATATTCAGTCCTGAAAGTATGAAAAAGAACATTCGGACTAACTTTTTGAGGTGAATCATGGCAGAGATCAAGCCGGAAGGATCCGGACATAAGACAATCAAGCTGACCCCGGTCGGGACAACTCCCGAAAACGAGGGCGTCGGAACCAGCACGGTTAAAGTCGGCCGCGCCGCACAGAAACCGCAGACGCCCGCGGAAGATCTCGAAAAAACACAGGCGATCCCGCTCAAAAAACTGAAGCCGCTTGCCGCAAAACCGGTGGATTCCTCGTTCGGCAAAAAGCTGAAGCTCGGCGGAACAACCCAGGCGCTTTCTCCGAAAAAGGAGGAGACCGCAACAAAGGGCATTCCCCTTTCCGGCATTTCCAGCGTCCCGAAAACGGCTGTTGATGACGGCGATCTGACCGCAACGGTCCGTCTGAACCGTCCGGCTCCGAAAACAATGTCCACGCAGTCGACCCCGATTTCGACCAAATCCGTTCCGCTCACCGTTGGCGCGCGTTCTTCCGTTGCGTCGCCGCTCGGCGCGCAGCCGCCGGTTGCGGATGCGGCTCCTTCCCTGAAGAGCGCGGCCGCCTCTCCCAAAGTCGGCACGGCAACGACGGGCATCAAAGTCGGCACGGCAACCACAAGCATTCATCTCGGCGCAAAGCCCGCTCAGAAGATCGGACACGGCGCAGGCGCTTCCACTTCGACGACGGGCATCAAGATCGGCACAGCGACAACCAGCATCCATCTCGGCGCAAAGCCGACACCCGGAGCAGCCACAATCAAGCTCGTTCCGCCGCAGCCCGCGGAGGAAGATGCGGCCGAATCCGCTCAGACCGTCAAGATCGGCGGAGTCGCAATGCCGGGCGCCAGCACGGTCAAACTGAAATCTCCGGTCGTCCCCGCCGCTCCCGCCGAAGCGCCCGAAGTCGACAAGGTCGATGAACTTGTTCCCGCGCCCGCCGCGGAAGAGTCTGCTGTCGAAGAAGAACCGGCCTCCGTACTTCCCGCCGATGAGGAGCCGGTTGCGGAAGAGTCCGCGCCGCTGGAGGATTCCTCCGAGGATATTGCGGAGGATGCGAGCGGAAAGAGTGAGTTCAAACTTCCGGATTACAATGTCGCCGGAACTCCCGCGCCGAAAGCGCACTGGCTGTTCACCGTGACCTCCTTTGTCGCGCTGATCTGCCTGATCGTCTGGGTTCTGCTTGCAGCGGTTCAGTTCCTGAATCATTGGCAGGGCATGGATATTCAGCTTCCCGGACTCACCTTCCTGTCCGCCGGAAAGTAAGTCCGTTCTTCCGGAGGAAAGAGAATGGGTTTTCTGACAATCCTGATAATCATGATTGTTTTGCTCTCCTTTTTCCGTTTGCTGGGAAGAATGCTTGCGGCGCGGAGACAGACGTCCGCCGACAGTTTTCCGGAGCGGAACACGCTTGCCGGAATGTTTTCCGCCAGGCGTGTCGATGCGGAAGTGTGGATGGCGTGCGCCGCGAATACCGATCTTGAGTATATCCGTCCGCAGAACGGAAAAGGATTTCCCTGCCTGCGCGGAAATGTCAACGGCCGCCTGACGGATGTGCATATTCAGGAAGAGGACGGTTCCTGCTGCACGGTCGCCTCGGTGCTCTTTCGTGCGCCGGAGAAAGCCGGATTGCGGATTCTGCTGGATGATGAACCTGTTCTGCGCGCTTTTTTTGCCGGACAGCCTGTCTACAGACTGTCCGGAATCGATGACCCCCGTCTGCGATGTGCCGCTTCAAGCGAGAACGCTCTGAGTGAGGCTCTGACGCCCGTCCGGATGAATATTCTGAAGAACGCGCTTGGATTTTTCCGTTATCTGAACGTTACCGATCAGTATGTCATGATTCGTGTTCCCGGCATCTGCAATGACGAAGACGCCCTGGTGCATCTGATCAGCTTCATCATCTCCTTTGCCGGGAACTGGGAGAAGGGGCCGTCCGCTTTCCCCGCCGGTCCGATACTCGTCGAACATGCGGAACCGGTCCCCGAGCTCAAAACGCCGAAGACCGCTCCCCCGTCTTCCGAACCTGTTCCGGAACGTGAAGTTGAGTTCAACCCCGAATCCGCAGAGGAAGAGAAAGAGGAAATTCCCGCCGTTCCCGAACAGGAGATCGAGCCTGAAACAGAACCGGAGCCGGAAGCGGTTCCCGAGTCTGTCCCCGCGGGGGATCCGCTGGAGCAGACCGCATTTGCGTCTCGGCTTTTCGCATCATCGTTTCCCGGCGAGAAGGAGCGGAAGCTCTTTGCGGATGCAAAAGGTATTCGTGTGGAATGGAGCGGAGTTCTGCGTTCGGCGAACACCTTCGGCTCCGACTTCGTTCTGGGCAGAGGACCCGCGGTCAAGGCTTCGTTTGAGATTGCGGAAGTTTCCGGGTCCTATTCGATGAAAAGCAAGATCCGCGCCACCGTCCGCCTGCCGGAATCCGCGCTGCCGCGTCTGAAGAACCGTACCGGCGAAACATTCCGTTTTTCCGGCGTTCTGGAAAAGATGGAACCTTATGCGCGCGAATTGATTCTGCTTGACGGCGAGCTTCTCTGAATTTATCACGAACTGTAGCGAATCTATCACATATTGCACATATTTCAGCCCTTGAAGCCTTCCCCGGAACAGTTATATTATCTTACAGACGGCGTTTTCGTTTTGTCGGAAGGTATGATATATTGACGAAAAATATTACGCACCCTTGACGGGACGAACAGTGCCGCTATATTACCGTATAACGAATAATAGCAAGAGGCAAACGGCTTAGCATGAAAAAGGCATCTGTGATCATCGTTGGAGCGGGCGGGCGCGGAACCATCTACTCCAATCACTTGAAAACTCTTTCCGACCGCGCCGAAGTCGTGGCGATTGCGGAGCCGCGCGATTTTTTCCGCGAGCGCGTTGCCCGTACTCATAACATCCCGCCCGAAAACCAGTTTCGCGACTGGCACGACCTCCTGAAGCGTCCGAAATTCGCCGACGCCGTCATCATTGCCACGCAGGACCGGATGCATCTGGAGCCCGCGATCGCTTTTGCCGAGCGGAAGTATGACATTCTCATCGAAAAGCCGCTTGCTCCGACTCTTGAGGAGTGCCGGACCCTGATCGCCTCCGCCGAGGCGAATGACATCATCATGTCCGTCTGCCACGTGCTCCGTTACACCAACTTCACCCGCACGCTCAAAAAACTGATCGACGGCGGCCGTGTCGGGCAGGTGATGAGCGTTCAGCATCTGGAACCGGTCGGCTACTGGCGTTTCGCTCATTCCTATGTGCGCGGCAACTGGAGCCGCGAAGAGGATTCCTCCTCGGTTCTGCTTGCGAAATCAATACACGACCTCGACTGGCTGCGCTACATCGTCGGAGCCGCTCCAAAACAGGTTTCATCGTTCGGTTCGCTGATGTTTTTCCGCAAGGAAAATCGCCCGGAAGGCGCGGCGGACCGCTGCCTGGATTGCAAACTGGAACCGGAATGCCCCTATTCCGCCCCGCGTTTCTATCTGGAACGCATCCGTTCGGGCAACATCGGCGCCTACGTGGAATCGGTTGCCGGCGATGCGACGGAAGAGAGCGTTCTGCGTCAGCTCCGCATCGGCCCCTACGGACGCTGCGTGTTTGCGTGCGACAACGATGTCGCGGATCATCAGGTGGTGAACATTGAGTTTGAAAACAGTGCGACGGCGGTGTTTACGCTTGCCGGCTGTTCAAAATACGGCGACCGCCGGACCACGGTTTTCGGTTCGCTCGGCGAGCTTTACGGCGATGGCGAGACTCTGCGCTGTTACTCGTATCTGACCGGAAAAACGGAAGAGATTCCGATTCCGCCTCCGGAAATTCCGGATCATCACGGCGGCGGCGATTACAATCTGGTGCGTTCGTTCGTCGACGCGGTCCTGACGCGCAATACATCGGAGATTGTCACCGGTCCGGAGATTTCCCTGGAGACCCACTATCTGGTTTTTGCGGCTGAAATCGCGCGCAAGTCCGGATCGGTTGTGAACATGAAGGATTTTTTCCGCAAAACCGGGGTGGAAGGACTTCTGCATCATACCCGTCAGAATCCGTAACTGACCGCGAGCGCCGACTCTTTGTAAAGGATTGCGCGCGTCTCCTCCCTGCTGTCGTGCGCGCGGATTGAGATGCGGAGCTGCGACTGATTTTCATTGAACTCCGCCCGCCGGAGCTCCGGATTGAAAAAACGTTTTCCGATCAGCATCTTCGGTATGGAGATGATGTCCCTGTTGTAAAGTTCAAGCTCGTAATGGTCTTCAAAGATCGCGACCTTCCGCAACACTTCCCGCATGATTTTCTGCCGCCGCTCGATTGGAAGTTTTGCCCATGCCGCATGCGTGGCGACCCGTTCCGCGGAACCGCAGCCGGGGAGAGCCTCCACCTCCTTTTCAAGCATTTTGAGTTCCTCATGCAGGGCCGCCTGTTGCCGTCCGGCGTTTTCGAGGGAGCTTTTCACGGTTTCAAACAGCATGAAGTTCCCTTCAAGCGTCTTGCGGATGGAATCGAGAATGCGCGAGACGTTTTTCAGTGCGGCGCGCTTTTCGCACAGCTGCGTTTCGAGCTTGATGCGTTCAAAACTGACTCCGGTGTGGAGAAAATAGAGCATCCCGAACGGCGCAATGAGCGGTTCGAGGCCGAACTGGCGGTCGTTGGTGTCGATGAGCGCGCTTCCCCGGCAAGGGGTGACCTGCAGGCATTCCGCGTGACGCTGGCAGATGTAGTACTTGTCCGCGCGTCCCTTGCGGTTCGCCTGCGGTTTCATGATTCCGCCGCAGTATCCGCACCGGACGAGCCCGCTGAGAAGATATTTCCGTCCGTTGAATTTTTCTTTTCGCGGATAATATTTCTGCTGCAGCATCTGGACTTTTTCCCAGTCGGCGCGTGACAGAACGGGCTTGACGACGGCGGGGCAGGGGATGAGCTCTCCTTCGGAATCGGGCATGAATCCGCAGTATTTCGGGTTGTTGAGAATCATGTTGATGCGTGCGGGCTTGACCGTTTTCCGGGAGTGTGCCCCGAGTTCGCGGCAGATTTCATTTTTCCCTTTGCCCGCGAGGAAATCCTGAAAGACTTTGCGGACGACGGCGAATTCATTTTTCTGCGGGGTGAGCATCTGCTGTCCGCGAACTTTGGAGAAGACGTAGCCGTAAAGCCTGTGAAATCCGATCATGACTCCTTTGTTGCGTGCGCTGACGAGTCCGCGCACTGCGTTTTTTGCTTTTTCCTCTTTTGACTGAGTTTCAACCGCGCTGATGATTTTGACTCCGATGTCGCGCGGATTGTAGGGCTTTCCTCCGACATAGGTCTTGACTTCCATGGATTCAAGCCAGTTCCAGATATTGCTTTCGTTCGTGGGAATGATGGTCGCGCGGACAAGACGGGTTGCGGTGTCGAGAAGGAGAATGTCGCCTTTTTTGATGTTCCGGAAGATGAATCCGAGTCCTTCGCGGAAGACCGGTTGACGGTTCGTCGCGGCGTGAGCGCTGAAATACTGCTGCAGCGCAAGATCGAGTTTATAGCATTCGCGGAAGAATTTTGTATCGGGATAAGAGTATCCGGTGATATTTGCGTCCCAGTCTTCCCAGTCGATGTGCAGTCCGAGGCTTTGAGCCGTTTTCCGGTTTGCTTCGAGTTGGTCCGCGATGCTTGCGCTCTCCGATTCATCGCCGCTGGATTGTCTAGCGAAAGAGAAGACTGCGGTTCCCTGAGGATGAAAGAAGAGTTTTCGTTCTTCCTGCCGCTGCATTCTGATGATATTTTTTTTGCTTTTCATAAAAGATTCTCCGTAAATGTTTTATTTGTTATAATAATATACCACTGATTGTGGTAATTGCGATTATCGCAATCCTCGCCGGCATGCTCCTTCCCGCGCTGAACTCGGCCCGTGAAAAAGCCCGCAGAATCTCCTGCGCGTCCAATCAGAAGCAGATCGGTCTCGCTTTCCAGCTTTACACCAACTTCCCGGATGACGTCGTCCTGCCGTATGGTGGAGTTCCTGAGACAGCCGCAGGAGTTGAAGGCCAGCAAAAGTCCACCGTCGGACTTGAACCTCTGGTCCTGAATGGGGTCCTTACGGATATGAAAATGTACATTTGTCCGTCTACTTCACAGAAAGCGGCAGTTTACGGCTCTAAGGTAACTTCAAACCCGTTTTCAAATAATAGCGCAACTGCTGACGGACCAGCTGTTACGACAGATTTTGTTGGGATCGGTCTTACTTACCATTATCTCGCAGGCATGAATGCGAATACGACTGGTTCTGACTCTGGTATTCTTTTTGACGGTGCGATTGCTGGTGGCTCCAGTCCGAACCATGACAAGTTTGGCAATATTCTTTTCGGCGATGGTCATGTGGGGTCCTTTGTTTCTGGAGCAGGAACGAACTATTGGAGTTTGAAAACCAATTGGTCTAAAGCGACAGACGGAATTTACAATGGTAAAGGCCAAGATAATGGTCTTCTGGGCGGTAAAGCTGTTGAGCAAGCGCAAGGTAAAACAAATGGGCTTGGTGGTAACACCAATGACTATGAGATTGAGTAATAGACTAGAAACCTGTTTTCTGGTTTAATTACAGCGATTAGCCCTCCGCCGGGGATGAATCTTTCGGGGTTCATCTCCGGCTTCCGTGCCGCTTGAGTTCAAAAAAGTTGTCAAAGAGCTCGTTGACAGATATTATAAAAATAGCACAATCAGTGTGGTAATTGCGATTATCGCAATCCTCGCCGGCATGCTCCTTCCCGCGCTGAACTCGGCCCGTGAAAAAGCCCGCAGAATCTCCTGCGCGTCCAATCAGAAGCAGATCGGTCTCGCTTTCCAGCTTTACACCAACTTCCCGGATGATGTCGTCCTGCCGTTCGGTGGAGCGGTGGCTGCTAACACAACAACCAAAGAAACAACTTCGACTCAGGGGCTTGAGCCGCTGGTTCTCAACGGCGTTCTGACTGACATGAAGATGTATATCTGTCCGTCCACCTCTCAGAAGGCGGCTACTTACTTCTCCGGAGTTACGACAAATCCCTTCAAAAACACGGCGTCATCCGGTACAGCCAACACATCTTTGGATGGTCTTGGACTTTCCTATCACTACCTCCCGGGCATGAACGCGAACACCACGGGTTCCGACTCCGGTATCGTCTTTGACGGCGGTTCCGCTTCCGGCACCAATGCAGCCCCGAACCACGACAAGTTCGGTAACGTTCTCTTCGGCGATGGACACGTTGCGTCCTTTGTTTCCGGCGCTGGCTCCAACTACTGGACCAAGAAGACCAACTGGACTGGCACTGTCAAGAATGGCAGCATTGAAATTAAAGGTAAGGCTGTAACAATGGCTCTCGGTGAAACAGCTGAAACCGACGGCAACAACATTGTTGACTAATCGTTCTTTCTCCTTGTAATACCTCGTATTGCAAAAGAGAGACACTCCGCCGGGGATGAATCTTTCGGGATTCATCCCCGGCTTCCGTGTTTTTACGGCAAAAGCGAATTTTCTCTCACGGATGGCAACGGCATCCGCAATGGTCCGTTGAAAGGTCTGCGACAGACCCCGGCACGGCTCCCAACGGACAAACCGCGCGTTCTGCGGGGCACACAAGGGGGGCAAATGACAACCCACTCTCACTCCTTAGATTTTTAAGTCAAGCTTGAAAACAGCAGAAATGCATTTACAGTATCTCATGGATAAGACGAGGGGAACGAGAGAAACGGGTTGCCGCATCGCAGCGAAGATAAACAATATTTTACATCAAACAATATCGTATATTCTGGAAAAGTGAAAAATTATTACCGAAACGACTTGAAAACCACGAGGAGCTCAATGAGCGTGAACCCACGATTTTTACGTTTCGTTGTCATTTTGTTCTTTCTCCTTAAAAAAGTTTTTCTTGGGGTTAAATGACATGACTTTCATTTAATCCACGAATGTTATGTCTTACATTATACCACATAAACGCGATTTTGGCAACCCCCTTTCGCAAAAAAAATTGATTTTTTTTGCGTTTTTCCGTCTTTTCCGTGAAAGATCCGCTGTTTTCTCCCCTTGTTCCGTCTCCGGAAGACAATTCCGGAGACGTTTCCGGACGTTCATGAACTTTTTCTTCAATCCGGGATTGAAAATCGCTGAATGAAGAATACATTACATAAGAAACATCTAATATAAAGGATATCAAGATGGACTACTCACGCTATTTCAGAGACTATCCCGACAAAAACGGCCGTTTCGGCGAATTCGGCGGCTGCCGCGTTCCGCCCGAACTCGAGGCTCCCTTCCGCGAAGTCGCGGACGCTTATCAGTCGATCTGCCATTCCGCGGAATTCATCAACGAACTCCGCCGCATCCGCCGCGAGTTTCAGGGGCGCCCCACTCCCGTCTATCACTGCAACCGCCTCTCCCGCCACATCGGCAACTGCCAGATCTATCTCAAGCGCGAGGATCTCAACCACACCGGCGCCCACAAGCTCAACCATTGCATGGGCGAAGGTCTGCTCGCGAAATTTCTCGGCAAGAAAAAACTCATCGCGGAAACCGGCGCAGGCCAGCACGGAGTCGCCCTCGCCACCGCCGCCGCATATTTCGGGCTTGAGTGCGAAATCCACATGGGGCTCGTCGACATCAAGAAACAGGCGCCGAACGTCACCCGCATGAAAATCCTCGGCGCAAAGGTCGTCCCCGTCACCCGCGGACTCCAGACGCTGAAAGAGGCGGTCGATTCCGCGTTTGAATCCTATCTCGCCTCCTACAAAGACTCCATTTACTGCATCGGCTCCGCGCTTGGGCCGCACCCGTTCCCGCTGATGGTCCGCGACTTCCAGATGTGCGTCGGAATCGAAGCCCGCGAGCAGTTCAAGGAGATGACCGGAATCCTTCCCGACGCCGTCTGCGCCTGCGTCGGCGGCGGCAGCAACTCCGCCGGCATGTTCTCCGCCTTCCTCGGCGATCCCGTGGACATCTACGGAGTCGAACCCCTCGGACGCGGTCCCGGGAAGGGTGACCATGCCGCGACCCTCTGCTACGGCAGGAAAGGCTCCATGCACGGATTCGACAGCTATGTCCTGGAAGACGAGAACGGCACACCCGATCCGGTCTACTCGATCGCCAGCGGACTCGATTATCCGTCCGTCGGTCCGGAGCATGCGTTCTGGAAGGATCTCGGACGCGTCAACTACGTCACCGCGAGCGACGAGGAGGCGATTGACGCCTTCTTCAAGCTCTCCCGCTACGAAGGCATCATCCCGGCTCTCGAATCTTCGCACGCGATCGCCTACGCGATGAAGCTTGCGAAGGAGATGGGCACCGGCGCGATCCTGGTCAACTGCAGCGGCCGCGGCGACAAAGACGTCGATTACGTGGTTGAGCATTACGGTTACGGTGAGAATTACAAATTCCAGAGCAAATAACCGTTCTTTGCAAACGTCAGTCAATCCGGCGGCGGAGATGAGTTTCATTTCCTCCGCCGGATTTATTTTAAAGAAATGCAGTATTCTGTTTCAATAAAAGAACTGTACAATAAGATTGTTATTTTTAGAAAATACGTGTTTCAGACAAAAGAAAGCCGGAGATGAATCCCGAAAGATTCATCCCCGGCGGAGTGTCTCTCTTTTGCAATACGAGGTATTACAAGGAGAAAGAACGATTAGTCAACAATGTTGTTGCCGTCGGTTTCAGCTGTTTCACCGAGAGCCATTGTTACAGCCTTACCTTTAATTTCAATGCTGCCATTCTTGACAGTGCCAGTCCAGTTGGTCTTCTTGGTCCAGTAGTTGGAGCCAGCGCCGGAAACAAAGGACGCAACGTGTCCATCGCCGAAGAGAACGTTACCGAACTTGTCATGGTTCGGGGAAGCATTTCCAGAACCCGATCCACCGTCAAAGAGGATACCGGAGTCTGAGCCGGTTGTATTGGCGTTCATGCCCGGGAGGTAGTGATAGGAAAGAGCCAGTGCAGTAAGTCCCGTTCCCGCGCCAGTGGCGGTAGTGGAACTATTCATAAACGGAGCGCTTGTAACTTTGGAGTTGTAGGTCGCGACCTTCACGGAGGTGGAGGGGCAAATGTACATCTTCATATCTGTAAGAACACCGTTGAGAACCAGCGGTTCAAGTCCATCGGAAGATTTTGCATTAGCACCCGTTGCCAGAGCTGCTCCGCCGAAGGGCAGGACGACGTCATCCGGGAAGTTGGTGTAAAGCTGGAAAGCGAGACCGATCTGCTTCTGATTGGACGCGCAGGAGATTCTGCGGGCTTTTTCACGGGCCGAGTTCAGCGCGGGGAGGAGCATGCCGGCGAGGATTGCGATAATCGCAATTACCACGAGGAGCTCAATGAGCGTGAACCCACGATTTTTACGTTTCGTTGTCATTTTGTTCTTTCTCCTTAAAAAAGTTTTTCTTGGGGTTAAATGACATGACTTTCATTTAATCCACGAATGTTATGTCTTACATTATACCACATAAACGCGATTTTGGCAACCCCCTTTCGCAAAAAAAATTGATTTTTTTTGCATTTTCCCGTCTTTTCCGTGAAAGATCCGTCTTTTTCAGGGAAAAAACGAAAAAAATCGACCGTCTTTTCATGGACGGTCGATCAGGTCTCGGCTTTTTGAAGGCGTTTATTTTTCGATGTTCAACACCTTCCGGACAAATTCCTCGCCGTGCATGAAGCCCAGTGAGCCCTTCGGCGCATCCTTCTCCGAATAATGGCGGACGGCATCCGGGACGATGTGCGGTCCGCAGATCGCAACAGGTACGGGAGTGCGCGTATGCGCGCGCAGACGCAGGGGGACCGGATGATCCGGAAGAATCGCGAACGTCAGGTCGCGTCCGGCAAGCGCGGTCATGACCGGCTTGATGATTTTGTTCTCAAGATCGGAGATCGCCTGCATCTTGTGCTGCAGATTGCCTTCGTGCGAACATTCGTCGATCGCTTCCAGATGGACATAGACGAAGTCGTGGTTCTCAATCGCCTTGATTGCGGCTTCCGCTTTTCCCGCGTAGTTGGTGTCCAGATAGCCCGTCGCGCCTTCCACGGGGATGACGTCCATGCCGGCGCATTTGGCGATACCGGAGATGACGTCAACCGCGGTGATGACGGCGGCGGAGCGGCCGTCGTATTTGCCGGAGAAGCCTGGGAATGACGGCTTGCGGCCGGGACTCCATGGCCAGATCCAGTTTGCGGGGACTTCGCCGTTTTTGTTCAGCGGGTGATCCGCGAGGAACGCGGCGGCGTCTGCCATGAGCTTTTCGACAAAGTCGACGGTGTGCTGCGCTGCGGGTGTTTTCGCCTTCATGCGCAGTTCCGAGACGGGGAGATCCTGCGAGGAGTCGGGTTTGAAATAATCGACGTCCGCGGAGAATTCCGCGCCGTGGAGCACCAGGAGGTTGCGGTAGCTGACGCCGCTGCAGAAGGTGACCTTGTCGCTGTTGAACTTCGCCGCGAGGGCGTCCATGAAGGCTTTTGCGCGTTCTTTGGAGATGTGCCCGGCGGAGTAGTCGCGCAGGATTCCGTTTTCGACGGTGACGAGGTTGCATCGCCACGCGACATCGTCCGGTCCGAGCTGAATGCCCCGGCTGGTCGCCTCGATGGGACCGCGTCCGGGATAGAAACTGGCGAGTTCGTATCCGAGGACGGACATGTTGGCGGCGTCGGACGATGTGGGGAAGCCTTCGGGGAGGGTCAGGAACGTTCCTGATGCGCCGTTGCGCGCGATGGAATCCATGTACGGGGTGTCGACCGCTTCGAGCGGGGTTTTCCCGCCGAGTGCTTCGACGGGTTCGTCGGCCATGCCGTCCGCGAGGAAGACGATGGCTTTTCCCTTCAAGCTTTTCATGGGTTCCTCCGATTACTTTTTGAGGGAGACGACGACGCTTTTCATGGCGCCGTCGCCGATGCTCTCGGTGTGGAGATCGGGTTCATTTTCGAGAGTGATGTGGATGATCCGGCGGTCGTGGGAGTTCATCGCGGGGAGAGTGACGGATTCGCCCCAGCGGCGGACTTCCTTGGCGGCGTCGAGGGCCTGCTGCTGGAGAATGTCCTCTTTGCCGGAGTCGAAACGGCGTCCGCCTCTGCGTTCTCCGCGTTCTCCGCGTTCACGGCGTTCTGCGCGCTCGCGGGAGGGACGGCGTTCGGCGACGGTTTTGCCGTTGGAGGAATAGCCGTCGATGTCGATATAGACTTTCGGGAAATCCTCGTTGCCGTTCTGCATCATGCGGTTGAGCAGGAGCTGGAGGCTTTCGAGGGACTGTCCCTTGCGTCCGATGATGCGCCCGGCGTCTTCGCTGGAGATGAGGAGGTTGATTTTGGAGGGGCGTTTTTCGGTTTTGACGGTTCCTTCGAGACCGAGGAAGTCGAGCATGGTGGAGAGGGTCTTGGAGGACTTCTCGATCATTTCATCGGTGACTTCGATTTGCGGGCGCGGTTTGCGTTCGGGAGCCGGGGCTTCGACGGCGACGGCGTCTTCTTCGACGGCGACGGCGTCTTCCGCCGCGGTATTCAGATTCTGGTTTGCGACCGGTTCCGCTGCCGCGGAAACTTCCGGATTCCGGATTTCTTCATTTTCCATTTCAGTTCTCCTGAGTTTGTGCGGTGAAAAAGGTCAGGCTGGTTTTGTGTTGTTCAGCGCAAGTTCTTCTTTTTTCGCCGCGTATTGACTGTATTTCATTTGCAATATGCTCAAAATGTTGTTGACGCACCAGTAGAGAGCGAGTCCCGACGGGAAGCTGTAGAAGAAGACGAGCATGATGACGGGCATGAGCATCATGATCTTCTGCTGCGAGGGGTCGGCCATCGGCGGGGAGAGTTTCTGCTGGAGCACCATGAGTCCCGTCGAGATCAGAATCAGGGGATGGAGGCCGATTCCCATGAACGTGGGTCCGATGAGGTCGGGTCGGGAGAGGTCCTGTGCCCAGAGGAACGAAACATGGCGCAGCTCCACGGAAGAGTCGAGAGTGGAGTAGAGCGCGATGAATACGGGGAGCTGAAGCAGCATCGGGAAGCATCCGCCGAACGGGCTGACCTTCTCGCGCCTGTAGAGATCCATCATCTGACGGCTGAATTCCTGCTGGTTGTCCTTGTATTTCTCTTTCAGTTCTTTGAGTTTCGGCTGGAGACGCTGCATGCGGCGCATGGATTTGTTGCCCTTGTGGATCAGCGGCCAGAGAATCAGCTTCACCAGAACGGTGAGGAGAATGATCGCGAGTCCGTAGGAGCCCGTGATGTCTTTCAGCAGGTTGAGCAGATAGAGCATCGGGCGGCAGAGGGGTTCAAGCCAGCTCCAGTAGGCGAGATGGACGGCGTTCGCCGCGCTCGCGGGGAGGTCGGTCATGACCTTGAGGTCTTTCGGTCCGAGGTAGAACCGGTACTCCGAAACGAACGGCTTGCCGGGGTAGACGTTGATGTCCGCATAGACGCCTGCGGCTCCGGGGAGACGGTAGACCGCGGAGTCGTTGAGGTCGCGTTTGGAGGGGTTGACGATTTTGCAGCCGGCGTTGAACGCGGGTTTTGCGGCGAGGAGCGAGACGAAGTATTTGTTGGAGACGGCGACCCATTCGAGCGGATCGGAGGTTGCCGCCTTCTGGAACTTTTCGTCCTTTGCCGTCGGGTCGACGGTTGTGACGCCGCCGTCGGCGCGGCAGAGTTCGACCTTGTGGACGTCGCGGAGATCATCGTTCGCGAGCTGTTTGAGCGGGGGGAGGGTACCGCCCCAGACGACGATCTGCGGGAGGTTGACTCCGGTGGGCGCGGAGGTGGAGATCTCCATGCGGCATTTGAGGACGTCGCTCGCCTTGTCCGTGGAGAAAGTCTGGGTGATGGTGAGGGGAACCGTGCCGGAGCAGGTGCGCGCAATGACAAGCTCGCCGTCGGAGACTTTTTTCATGGTGACCGTTTTGACGGAGAGACCGGGGATGGAGACGGCGAAGGGCTCAAGATCCCTGGATTCGCGGACGGCGATCGGCTGTTTCGGGGCGTCTTTGGCGGCATCGCGCGGGGCGGTTCGGAAGTAGTTTTTGAGAACGACTTCATCGAGGATGCCGTTGGAGTTGAAATAGTAATGGGTGTCGCGGGAGTCGAGCGTCTGGACGCGGGGTTTTGCGGTTGCTTCGGTGGAGTTCCCCGCGGGGAGAGCGGATGAGCTCTGAGTCTGCGGGGAGATGGAGACCGGAGCGGATGCTGCGGGAGCCGCGCTCTGCGTCTGGTGTTGCGGAGCGGGGGCGTTCTGCGCCTGCCAGCGCGGATAGAAAACGGACCAGCCGACAAGGGCGGCCGCACAGATGAGGACTACGACAAGAGTTTCTTTGTCAAATTTCACTTGAAAAACCTTTCGGACCGGCATTTGACCGCGGAGTCGTTTCCGGCAGATTTCTTTTTAGGAGGAACGGGGTCGTACCCGGCGCGGCAAAAGGGATTGCAGCGGAGAATCCGCCACGCCGTGAGAATGGAGCCTTTTATGGCGCCATGAACCCGGAGCGCCTCCAGACCGTATGCGGAACACGTCGGAGTAAAGCGGCAGCATGGAGGGAGGAGCGGCGAAATGCAGAGACGGTATATGCGGATGGGAATCATGAGAAACCGCGCCGCGATGGAGGGCGGATTCAGATTTTCGTCATCATTCCGGCTTTGGTCAGGGCTTTTGCAAGCTCTGCTTTGACGACCTGCATTTTGACCCGGAGAATTTCTCTTCGGGGGATGACGACGATTCCGCACGGAGCGATCTCCGGCTGAAGAAGCCGGAACGCTTCGCGTACGAGACGCCGAGCGCGATTTCTGCGGACGGCCCGTTTGTCGAATTTCCGGCTGCATATCACGCCGCATTTCCGGGAAATGCCGAATTCCTGACCGGACACCAGCGCGGTGAAATACCGCGATGTGACACGTCTTCCGTTGTTTTTCACCGCGTCGAATTCGCTTTTCAGCTTGAGCCTGCTGTCCCGGCTGAGCCGGAAACCGCAAGTTTCGATCCGGGAAACGGAAGACGCGCTGTCCACTCTGTCTGACGTCATTTCAATCAGAGAGCGAGTCTCTTGCGGCCTTTCTGGCGGCGGCGGGCGAGGATCTGACGTCCGCCGCGGGTAGCCATTCTGGCACGGAAACCGCATTTGCGCAGTCTTTTGACTTTCGAAGGCTGATACGTTCTTTTCATTTTCTGTTTCCTTTCTTCCTATCTGTGAAGTTGATACAATTCATCCTGCCGTGCATATAAACACGGAGTTTGAACTATACACCGTTTTCGGAAAAAATCAAGTGGCGGAATGCGTTTCGTTCCGCTTTTCTTCAGGAAAATCAAGGGAAAAGTGGTATCCCCGCCAAGATTCGAACTTGAACTAAATGGATCAAAACCATTTGTGCTGCCGTTACACCACAGGGATATTTTACAGTCCGAGGTCTTAATATAGCACTCCATTTTGAAAATTCCAACGGATATTTTATTTTTCATACGGTTTCGCTGAAAAGTTTGACATTTTCCGTTTCCGGCAATATATTTCAGAAATTTCAACGAGGTCTCCGATGTTTTACTGGAAATGGAAACAGAATTTCGCGCGTCCGGGCGTCTTCCCCGGAAGCTTTCTCGTGTTCTGGAAAATGAACAGACATCACCGTCCGCTTCAGGAATTCGCCATGCGCTTCTTCCGGATTCCGGAACGGGGAAAGATCCTGGACGTCGGCTGCGGGGGCGGCTTTTTCATCGCGTCGATGCTCCGCCGCGCGCCGGAGGCGCACTTCTGCGGAGTGGATTGTTCGCCGCTTTCCGTAAGGAAGACCCTTGCGTTCAACCGCCGCGCGGTGCGGGAGGGGCGCGTGGAGGCGGTGGAAGGAAACGTTTCAAATCTCCCGTTCGCGGAGGCTTCGTTTGATTTGGTGACGGCATCCGAGACGATTTACTTCTGGCCGGATCCGGCGAACGACGTCCGGGTGGTTTTCCGCGTGCTGTGTCCGGGCGGAACCTTTGCGGTCTGCTGCGATTCCAGCAATCCGGAGACGGCGAAGAAATACACGGACCGCATTCGGGGGATGAAGGTTTATACGCCGGCGGAGCTGTGCGCGTTTCTTTCCGGCGCCGGTTTTTCGGAAATTGAAGCCCATTGCGATCCCGCGTCGGAAATCGTCTGTGTGACCGGGCGGAAATAATCCTTTGGATTTTTTTAGAAAAACGGCTTGCATTTTGCGGAAACGGTGATATATTGTCACATCGAAAGTCAATAATGGCGTGATGGTCGAGCGGCTAAGGCAACGGTCTGCAAAACCGGTTCTGGTGGGTTCAACTCCCACTCACGCCTCCATTTTTGTTTTAAAGCATTCTGCTGAAAATTCGGCCGGAACAAAATGTCTGGCTGTGTTATATACTTCCCAAGACAAATTTCCCATGCAAGAAGGATTATGCAAATGCCGCAGAATGTCTCCTGGATTCGTCCGCCCGCCGCACGTTTTCCCGATTTCGGAAAGACTCTTCATTCCTGTTTTGATGAATCGCATGTTGCTCATCCGCGGATGGCGGTCTTCCGTCGTGTGTTCGAGCTCAAAGAGGAGCCGGAGAATCTGATCGCTCTCTTTTCCGGCGACACGAAGTTCCGTCTGTACGTCAACGGACGGTTTGTGGATGACGGACCGGTTGAAGTTGGCGGAGATTACGCGAAAGCCGATGCGCCGGACTGGTGGTTCATTTCACGGCGCGACCTTGCGCCGTTTCTGCGGCGCGGACGCAATACGGTGGTTGCGGAGCTCATCAATGTTCCGGAGGCGCAGACCGATTATTCCGTCGGGCATTCCGGTTTTATGTTCGAACTGCGGCGGAACGGGGAAATTCTGCTGCAGACCGATTCCACGTGGCGGGTTGCGCTGAACCTTGCATATGGCGGTCCCCGTCTCTGGGAGACGGAACTGTTTCCGGAAGATTATCTGGCTCCGAAGTACGATGACTCCGCCTGGGATTTCGCAGAAAGCGTTCCTGCGGAGCTTGCGGCGGACTGGAAGCTGAAAGAGCTGAATCTTCCTCCGCTTGAGGAGGAGACGATCCGTCCCGATGCTGTGCAGATTCCGTTTGAAGAACAGGCGCGGCGGATTTCAAATCCGGATGCCCTGTGCGGTGGCGGAGGATTCATGGAGATTCAGCCGGGACCTCCGGTGGTTTTCCTGCTCCGTTTCCCCGAAGAGGCGGTTGGACACCTGGAGTTCGAGGTCGAAGCGGAGAAGGGGGCGGAACTTCAGTTCGACTTTCAGGAGCACCGCGGTTTTACGCATGAGAGAATGTGTTACAGAACCGGAGGCGGACGGCGCACGTTCCGTCTGACGCGTCTGAATGTCATGCGTTACGTCAAAATTTCAGTGAGCTGCAGCGGATTTGCATCGCCCGGATATTCGCCGCTGCGTTTGCATTCGGTCGTTCTGCACAGGCGCTTCTTTCCTCTGCCGGAAACGTCGCCGTTCCGCTGTTCCGATCTTGAACTGGAGCGCGTCCGGGGCTGTATCGACCGCACGATGCGGCTCTGCATGATGCGCCTGCATCTTGACTCTCCGGTTCATCAGGAGGGACTCGGCTGTACGGGGGACTACATGATTGAATCGCTGATTTCCTGTGCGCTCTACGGCGAGACGCGTCTTGCCGCCGCGGATATTCTGCGCACGGCGTATCTTCTCCGGCAGAGCGGGGGATTCATGTTCCACACCTCCTATTCTCTGCTTTACACGCGGATGGTGCTGGATTACCTGATGTATTCCGGTGATTTCCGCATTCCGCGCGAGGTTTTTCCGCAGATCGACAGCGTTTTGAGCCGCTTTACGGAATTCATTGGACCTTCCGGGCTTGTTTCCGAAGCGCCGAACTATCTGTTTATCGACTGGGCGGCGGATGAGAAGTTCAATTATCATCATCCGCCCGCTTCGCGCGGAATGGGGTGCATGACGGCATTTTACGTCCTGGCTCTGAATGACGGGGCAAAACTTGCGGAGCTGCTGGATCTGCCGGAAAAGGCGGCGGAGTACCGGTCGCGCGCGGGGACACTTGCGGCGGCATTCCGTCGCGAACTGTGGGATCCGGAAAAACAGTGTTTCCGCGATGGCATTCCGCATCTGACATCGGTTGCTCCGAGCCTCTGGCTTCCGGCGGATGATGATTCTGTCGCATATTCCGTGCACACCAACGCTCTGGCGGTTGCATCGGGGATTGTTCCGGAGTCGGAGGCGCCGGCTCTGCTGGAACGGATTCTGACAGACGAATCCCTGCTTCAGCCGCAGCCCTATTTCATGCATTTCGTGTTCGACGCGCTGCGGATGTGCGGCGAGTTTGGCAGATACGGATTCGCTCTTCTGAAACGCTGGGATGCGGTTGTTGCGGAACATCCGGAGAGTCTGAAGGAGTGCTGGAATTGCGGCGATTACTGTCATGCGTGGGGCGGAACGCCGGCTTATCAGATTGCACGATCCGTGTTTGGCGTGGAGTTGCTGGAACCGGGCGCGGCGGCGGTCCGCATTGTGCCGGAGTTCGGAGCGTTGACTTTTGCGGAAGGCGAGGTTCCGACAGTTCGCGGGGCGATCCGTTTCCGTTGGGAGAATGGAAAATTGAAAATCCGCGTTCCGGAGAACATCCGCTGTGAACTGAACAGCAAATATGAAACGGAAGTTTCCTGAGAATACAGAACACCCCCTGTTGCGCAAGGCGGAAAACAGAGGGCGTAAAAAAGCGGAGTTCGTTAAGGAATCAGAGCTCGCGGATGCAGGGATTCAGCTTTCCTGACTGGTCGATCTGGAAGTTGAATGTGACCATGCGTCCTTCTGCGCAGTGCATTTCGCGGTATTCGCGGAACTGTGCTGATGAGAAGCGGAGCGGCGCGAATCCGGCGGCCTGGGCTTTTGCGTTGAAGACCCAGTCGGGGGAATCGGCGCAGATCCAGCGGTGATCCGTCATGCCGGGAAGGGCGTCGGGTGAGAAGGGTTCGTCGAGCTCAACGCTTTCTCCTGCGTAGTAATCCTGACAGTCGTCGTAAAGAAACCGGGAGCCGACGCCGGCGTTGAAGGTGACGGCGCAGTTGCGGGATCCGGCTTTTGCGGCATTGCAGAGTGCGCGCCAGGGGAATTGCCATCCGGTCATGTCGCAGGAGATGGAGTTGTGCGGACCGCGCGGATCGACGGAATAGGAGCTGTCGAACCACCAGCCGGCGATTCCGGTTCCGTAGCGTTTTGCGATATATTCGACGATTCCGCAGATGTTTTCAGCGAAGCGGTCGAGATTTCCGTGAATGCCGTCCGCATATCCGCATGCTTTTTTCCATGCGGGATCGCCCTGTCCGTTGCAGGAGTGATTATAGTATGCGATGAAGCGGATGCCGCGTTTTTCGATCGCAGAGATGAGTTCTCCGATGAGGTCGCGCTTTGTCGTGCGCCCGGGGAGGAGTCTGTCGAGAAGCGGATGCGGCATTGCGAGATATTCTTCCGCATGAGTGAGCGTGAAGATGCAGTGCCGCGCCCCGGCGCTGTTGAGAGTTTCCGCGAACTCTTCCGGGTTGAAGAGATTGACGGCGTCCTCATAGGGCAGTTTTGTTCCGTTCTGCATGACTGTGTGCGACGTCCAGTGCACGCTGATTCCGAAGTTTCCGCGCATCCACGCGGTGTCGGCTCTCTGATAATCCATAATAAAATCTCCAGCAGAGTGCTTATTTTTTCTCAAGGATGAGATCCATGAACTTGCCCGGCTGTTTTGCCGCGCCGATTCCGGGAGTGAGTTCCAGATAGCCGGCGCGTCCTTTTGCATTTGCAATGTTGACAAGGACATTGATGCGCATTGCCGATCCCGGTTCAAGTCGGAACGGGCTGACGGCACGGCGGGGGAACGCAATCTCGTAAACGGTCTTGCCGTCTTTGACGGAAACCGCTGCTTTGACATCCTGAGCAATTCCGATCTGTTTTTCCAGACTGTCGTAGCTGGGAGCGGAGGCAAAGTGACGGTAGACAACAGGTTTGCCATTCAGCAGACCGATTGAATATTCGAAATCGTCGTCCTGAAACTCGATCTGTCCCGGGGTGGCATTCCGGATGGTGTCCATGGCGATCTGCACACTGTCGCCGAGGAAGAGTGTTCCAACGGTTTGCATGGCAGTTTCGAAAATGTTTCCTTTGTTGACGGTGACGAGAACATACAGGTAGTCCGGATCCCATGCGAACTTCGCGGAAGCCGTGACTGATTCTTCTGCCGGACTCCAGTTTTTGAGCTTGGTGCGGCAGTTGAGCGGCAGACTCTGTGCATTTGCCGGCCAGTCCTGATTGCTGCCGTCAATTGTGAGTGTTTGCGCTGTCTGTGCGGGGAAGATCCCTTTGAGAGCAAATGTTTTTTTGATATTGCGTCCAGTTACAAGCTTGACGTCCGCTTTGATGAGCTGTTCGTTCAGTCCGATGGCATCGGGAGTCCGAAATTCATATGCATGGGAAGCTTCCGGAGCAAGATTGCTGAATTCTTTTTTTATTCCGCAGGCGGTCAGTGTTCCGGAAAGCGTGTTTCCGGTGAGATTCCGGACTTCAATTTCGAAACGGGAGGAATCAAGTGCGCGTGGAACGATATCGAGGACTTTGGAATCATCTCCGCGGAGCGGCAGACTTGCAATCTGCTTTTCCAGTTCTGCGGCGCTTGCTGTGGTTTCAAAGTAGATCGGCGAGGTATTGAGAACAAACTGTTCCGGAGCGATCTTTGTTCCGAACATATCGAACATGGTTCCGTTTTTCCATCCGGAATTGACCGTTTCCGCAGCACCGTTCCATTTCCAGAGAACCGCAATGCGGATATTGCCCCGGTCGAAGAGATAGCAGCGGTAATTGTGACCGAGCGGAAGGCGTTTCAGCGGTTTTGCCCCGTAGATGCGGTCAATCATTCCGCGGGTTGCATAGAGCGTCGGACTTGCGATAGGGTAATAGGCGTTGTCCGCACCACCCATCAGAGTGAGTCCGAACCCGTTGCCCTGTTCACGCATGCAGAAGCTGAATTGATAGAACTGATCCAGTCCGTTGGCGATTCCGATGAGCGTGAGGCGCGTCACCCGGTCCGCCTGATTGCGTCCTAAATCCGAAATACGCTGGTGGTCAGGGTAGATGCTCATGGTCTGATAACCTGATTCCGTGCTGATTACGGGGAAGTTTTTGAATTTTCTCACGGCGGTCATCAGAGTTTTCAGTTCCGGCTCATAATCGGGGAGTTCCGGCAGGTCGCGGTAGCAGTGTTCAGAAATGATGTCAAGATCTTTGTCGGAGCCTTTCGAGAGAACTGCGACGGGCCAGCCGGGTGCGGTTCCGCAGGTCGTCGGTCCTGCCAATTTTGTGTTCGGATCGCCCTCATGAATGGCTTTGCCAAGCACACGGATGCATTCTGCGTTCACTTCGGGTGTAACGTCGCGGAATTTTGCGGGATCGGGATTCTTGCGGAGACCGGACCAGATGTTCGGTTCGTTTAGAATTTCATACGCGTCTATGAATCCTCGATGCTCTGCTGCAAGAGTCTTCATTGTCGCCGCCCATGGTTTGAGATCGCGCGGAACCTGACTTTCGGCGGAACGGTCCGGCTGGGTTTCAATGCACATCAATGTGTAGAACCCCGCGTCATGAAACGGTTTCGCGGCGGTGAACCCGCGATGAACATTACGCTCGTGGTGGCTCCAGATGCGCACGGCTCCGATGCGGAACGCGGAAAGCATTTCCACGGAACGGTCATGATTGCTGTAGGAATAATTGACCCCGATGCGTTTGTCGAGTTTTTTTTGTCCATCGGGGAGAACACCGAGTATGAATCCGACGGTTTCGTCATTCATTGTGAAACGAAGGTTCATCGGCCCGAATTTATTCTTTGGAAGCTGGATTCTGTATTCCGTATCGGCAGTTCCGTTTGCCGCGACGGAGACGGCGGGGGTGACTCCTTTTTTCAGAATTCTGCCATGAAAATCTGAAAGTTCCCATGCGGGAGCTGCGGTGGCAGCCGCGGGCTCCATATTGCTGAAATGCAGTTTTGCCATAACTTCTGCACCGTTCGTATAACGCAGAGACGGGTTGTCCAGCTGACCGGAGAGCATGATTCCGCGTTCCGGAGTGTGCTCTCCTTTTCCGCCTGAGTGAACCGCCATATCATCAACCCAGACGGTGACATTGTTCGGAAACATGAAATGCGGGTATGTGTGTCCCTGCATGGTGGCGAGTCCGCCCGGACCCATTCCGCCGATTTTTGTGATTCCTGCCGGTTTTTCGCCCCATGCCGGAATGTACATTTCATACTTTCTCCATTCCGTCGAGAGTTTAATCGGCTTTAGATAAGCGGAACCGTTTCCATTGAACATGGACATTTCCGCATCGCAAGGAGCATCCGCTTTGATCCATGCGGTGAACTGGATCAGCTTTCCCTGTTCAAACGGAACCGGGTTGAAGTAGGTGCGCTGCGGCCATGACGTTTTGTCGAAGCGAAACGACGCTTTGCCGGAGTGCTTGATTTCTGTATCGATTTTCACACGGGATTCCCAGTTCTCCGGAATGTTTTCCGAGAAAGCGAATCGCGGCGTGTTCATGAAGGTTCCGTAGAACTGCCGTTCCGCTCCTCCGTTCCAGAGATAATTTTTCGCGGGATTGAGTGAAGTTTTGATTGTCACCGGTTCGCAGAGAATTTCATGCAGCCGGAACACTGCACCTCCGCGGACCTGGAAACGGACCGAAAGCCCGGAAATGGATTCGGGGAAGATCTGATCGAATGATATGGTTTGTTCCCCCCCGATGGAGATGGCGTTTTTATCTTTCCAGTAATGTTTGCGTTTGCCGTCTTTGTCCAGTGCATTGCCTTCAATGAGAATGGTGACCGGAATACCTGAACGGTCACAGGAAAAACGTACTGAGATTCGGTTTGTCCTGTCGCCTGGCTGTTTGATGACATCTTTTGCTTTGATTCCGTTGAAATTAAGCCGGATCACTCCTTTCGGAGCCTTTTCTGCAAGATGCGTTGTATCGATTACAAGACTCTTGTCCTCTTCGGAAATGGTAACGAGATCCGAAAGTTCTTTTGGAAAGATTGCGCCACCGGCGGAGAAGCTTTTTTGCGGACCATACGCTATCTGTACAGAATTATCATTCCGGTTGATTTTGAGGTTTTCAAACGGCGGAGTAAACGCAGAGGCGAAAGCGGCTGCTGAAAGCAGACCACAACAGAGAATAAGTTTGTTCATAAGGGTTCCCTTCTATTATTTATCGCTGTATGCCGCGATTTGGTTTTTCTGACTTCCGAAGTCGTTCGGATAGTACATTTCGGTCATACCGCGTCCTCCGTTCCAAGTCTTTTTTGCTGTGGCATGGCCGTCAATGTAAAGAATGTTTGCAAGATTGACGTGGTTGGGACCGAACTGCTTGGAACTGTCAAAGTAATTCAGATAGCTGTTTATGTAGGCTGCGGTAACTTTGCATGGACCGTCAGCGGTCGGATTGGTCGGACGCAGAAGTCCCCAGATATCCGCTTCGGCAATCATGTAAGTGCGGGACGGCTGGCGGTAACTGACGCGTTTGTTCAGATTGTACTCCAGGGTTGCAGGCGCCAGAGTGACAATACAGCGGATAATTGCGTAACTGCGGCGCGGGTTTGTGGATGTCGAAGTGTCGCGTGGACATGCAAATGACTTCCATGAGGCCGGGGTGACTGCATTGCCTGTGGTGTTGACCTTCCCGTTCATGTAAAAGCGCCCATAAGCGTTGGCCCAGTTCGATGTGTTTCCGTCCGGTGACCCTTTCAGAGCCGGAGCCAGATAATCGGTCCAGTCGTTACTGTACATGTGTGCGGCGTTTCCGATCTGCTTCAGATTGCCGAGGCACTGCATGCCGCGCGCTTTCTCCCTCGCGGAATTCAGCGCAGGAAGAAGCATTCCGGCAAGGATTGCAATGATTGCAATTACTACAAGAAGTTCTATAAGGGTGAATTTTTTGATACTCTTTTTCATTTTTCTCTCAACCTTTCTGTTTTTGGATGATTCAATATTCTGTGCTCTGTTTACATTATACTCCATAAGTGCGAAAAAGTCAATATCTTTTTCAGGAAAAAGAAAAAGTTTATTGACATATCTAAAAAGCGGTGTATAGTTCTCTTAAACAGGAGATGACTATGGGAAAACTGGAAGAAATAGCTGAACTGCTGAAAAAAAGAATCGACGGAGGAGTTTATCCGCCCAATGTGCGTCTGCCGTCGGAATATGAACTCGCGGATGAACTCGGAGTCAACCGCATCACACTCAACAAGGCGGTCAACAGGCTCATCGCCGACGGTTATCTGCGGCGCGGTTCGAGCTCCCGCGACGGAACCTATATCCGCGACCGCTCCGAACTCGTCAAAGGATCGCTTGGACTCCTTATCCGCTGCGGAAACCTCTATGCCGACCAGCTCATGCACGGCGTGATCGACGGCGCGCTGCGGAACAATTATCTGCTCTCCGTCATGGCGCCTGAACTCGAAGAGGTTCGGATCGCCGAACGGAAAATGCTTGCAAACGGAATCGAGGGCGTCTTTCTCGCCTCCTATGCGAACTTCCCGCTCACTGCGCCCGGCGTACTCGTCGACTCCTTTTTTGACGCCGATCCGGAACGCAACTCCATTACTTCCGACGTTTATTCCGGCGGGCTTCAGATGGCGGAAGCTCTGCTCGAAAAGGGTCATCGGGAAATTGTTGTCGTCATGTACTCCTCTTTCCCGTTTGTGCGGAACCCGCGCTGCGCCGCATTTCTCGAGGCTTTCCGCCGCGCGGAGATCCCGGACATGGAGGAACGTTTTTTCTACAGCAACAACCGTTCCTGCGAACAGCTTCTCAAAATGATTTTTTCCGCATTTCCCGATACAACCGCAATTGTCGGGGAGAACGACACCATGACGTTTGAGCTCTGGCAGGCTCTGCGCCGTCTCGATCCCGTCCGCGCGGAACGCATCTCTTTCGCCGGATTCGGGAATCTGCCCGGCGTGCAGAGCGTCTTTCCGTTTGTGACGGTGGATCAGCATCCGTACGAGCTCGGCTGCCGCGCCGTGCAGCTCTATCTCGACTGGCGCGCCGACGGCAGAACCCGGCATGAACTCGTGCCGGTTTCGGTGATGAACGCCGACCGCATCCGGGAGGTTTGAGGACTCTGCGCTTCATTCCTGTTGCCGCGCGGAAAGCCTCCGGCGGAATTTTTTTGAGTTCAGATGAGAGGCTTTTTCTCTTTTTGCCTTGAAAAGGGAAGCGCGCTCCGGTATATTAAAAACATACGCGCGCAAGCAACACCTAATTTTTTGCAAAGGCAGAAAAATGAATCCGAAAGCCCTCTGGATCTGGCCCGGAAACGCGTTCTACATGCAGAACAGTTATGCGGGATTCCGTTACGATTTCAACATGGAAAAAATGCCGTCGTCGGCGCCGCTGGAAATTACGGCGGATCAAAGCTACCGTCTGCATGTCAACGGACGCTATGTCTGCCGCGGTCCCGTGCGCGGATATCAGCATCACTGGCCGTTTGATGAGGTCGATGTTCTGCCTTATCTCAAAACCGGTCACAACTGGATTTCCGTTGAAGCGTACAATCCGGGAATCGGAACGTTCGCGTACAATCACGCCGATCGGGCGGGGTTTCTCTGCTCCGCGGAGTGGGACAACGGCGTTCAGATTCTTTCCCGCATCAAGGACTGGACGATTTTCCGCAACACCGCGTATGCGCATGACACCGCGCGTCTCAGCATTCAGCTCGGATGGCAGGAGGAAGTCGATCTGCGTCATGACGACCGCAGCTGGATCACCGCGGAAACGGATTTCCGGATTCCGCCTCAGCCCGACTGGTGTCATCCGGCGGAAGCCGTTCAGGGCAGTCTCCCGTGGCAGGCGCTCGAACACCGCAGCATTCCGATGCTCGATGAACACGAACAGGCGCCCGCGGCGGTCGTTTCGTTCGCGTGCGGAACCTGCGCGAAGCCTGCGGCGGCTCTGCCGTATGCCGAACACAACATTGCATGGGATTTTGCAAAATATGAACTCGATTCACTCAACTACGGAGAAATCCCGTCCGCGCATAAAGAGGGAAACTTCCTCTGCTGTGAAGTCCCCGCCTCCGGAGCAGGGCATCTGAGCTGTGTCACATTCGACCTCGGTGCGGATGAGTGGCTTACGGGAACGCCTGTTCTGGAATATGAAGGCGCGGAGCCGGGGCTTGTTTTCGATCTGCTCTATTCGCACTGGCTGCCCGAAGGACGCGTCCGTTTTGAGCCGAAGCCTGGATGCGGCTGTCTGATCTCGCTTGCCGCCCGTGTGATTGCCGGAGCGGAGCGGGAGCGGTGCGAGCTCTATCAGATCATGGGCGTCCGCCACGTGAGCGTTGCCGTTCGCGAAAACAAGCATCCGCTGAAACTGAAACTTTCCTGGCGCTCCTCCGTATATCCGATGAAGATTTCCGGCTCGTTCCGTTGTTCCGACGAGGAGCTGAACGGAATTTACCGCGCTTCGGTTCACACGCAGAGGGTCTGCTCGATGGATGCGTTTGTCGATACCCCATGGCGCGAGCAGTCCCAGTGGTGGGGCGATGCGCGGGTTCAGGCGAAAAACACCCATTTTCTGACCGCGGACTCCGCTCTTCTGCGGCAGGGCATTCATTCCATTTCCGGACAGCACGCGCCCGACAACCTCACTTTTGCCGACGCCCCGACGACGGATTGCGGCTGCGTCCTGCCGGACTTCTGTCTGACCTGGCTTGCGACTCTGCACGACCTCTGGTTCCAGACGGGCGAAACGGAGCATCTGCGCGAGCAGAAATCCCGCGCCGAAGATATTCTTGCATACTTTGACCGGATGCGCGATTCGCGCGGACTCGTGAAAGCCGACCCGCGCTACTGGCTGTTTGAAGACTGGTGCGATCTGCCGCGCGACAACACTCCCGCCTTCCTCAACCTCTGGCATCTCTACGCGGTGACTCTCTACTGCAAGTTCCTGAAGAACGCCGGACATGCGGCGGACGCCGGTCTGCTGGAACAGAAAATCGCGGCGGAACGTGTTCTGCTCAAAAAAGCGTTCTTTGACCCCGAACAGAATCTGTTCGTTCCGGAACTCGACCGGGACGGAAAACGGAACGGAACTCCGTCAGTGCACGACCAGGTGCTCGCGCTTCTCTGCGGACTTGCGCCGGAAGCGGAGAAAACGATGCTCGAAACGCGCATCCTGCCGTATCTGAAAGGGACGCTTTCCGGCTGCGCGCAGCCGTCGTCGTTCTGGGCCACCTACCTGTTCGATGTCGCGGGTGAATTCGGTTTGCGTGCGGAAGCCCTCGCGTTTATCCGCGAAAAATGGGCACCGATGATTCCGAGCGGGACCGTGTGGGAGACATTCAGCTCCGGATGGTCGTATTCCCATGCGTGGAGCGCGCATGCAATCTCGCATCTTCCGGAGCTGGTGTTCGGACTGAAGCAGACGGCTCCCGCATGGCGCGAAATCGAACTGAATCCGCTGCTGAACGTTCTGGAAAGCGCGGAGATGAAAGTTCCGACTCCGCAGGGAATGATTCAGGGATATCTGCAATCGAACGGAAGCTCCGTAACGGTCCGCTTCGGGATTCCCGCCGGAATCCGCGCCGCAATTCATCTGCCGGATGAAACGGTCGAGACGGACGGCGAAGCGGTTTCCGTGGAACGGGAACTGAAGTGAACCGCTCTGTTTTTCCGCCGGTGCGGCGCAATCCGCACCGGCTTTTTTCAGACACTTTAAAGTGACGCGCGTCACATTTTTTTAGAACATTTTTCTCAGTTTGCCTATTGACATTTTCGCCGGAATGTTGTATAATTTCTTTCGTGAAAGGCGGTATATGACAATGGAACCGAAAAAGTTTATAACGAAAATCAACATGCGCCAGCTTGCGCGGGATCTTGGGATCAGCGTCATGACGCTTTACCGCGTCCTGAACAACGAACCGACTGTCCGTCCCGCAACCAGGAAGCGCGTGATTGACGCGTTGAACAAACGGGGATATTACGCCAATCAGGAGACCGCAAGGAAGATCGTTGTGGATTTCAGCAACAACCACTATCTGCTCTTTTTCGGGACCATTCTTCTTCAGCAGCTTTCGAACGACGGTTTTACGATCATCGCGACCAATCACCGGGAGAAGCGGATTGCGTTTCTGGACGCCATAGCGGATGCGGAAACCGTGGTTTACTGCTCGGAACCGGATGAAAACGTCGTCGCGGAAGTGAAAAAAGCAAATCCGAACATCTTCTCCATCTCCATGTTCGGAACTGCGCTGAATACGGATATCATCCTCCGCTGCAACGATGTGCTCGGCTGTTCGCTTGCGGCGCAGCACCTGTACCATCTTGGACACCGCAGGCATATCGCGGTCCACAAGGATTTCCGTCATAAAGATGCGGATCGGCGCATTTTCCTGTTCTGCGCGGAGATGAAACGTCTGGCTCCGGATTGCCGGATCGATATTCTCGAACAGCGCAGCGGCGATTTGAGCGGATTCTTCCGGAACTATTTTTTTGAACAGAACAAACGCCCGACGGCGATTCTGTTCGTCATGTGTTATTCCGCTTCGCTTTTCCGTCTGGCGGTTCTCCCGAATCTTCCCGATGAAATGAAAAACATCGGCGTCATGAGCTACGACAGCATTGTGGACATGAACCCCGCCGGAGAAACCGACAAGCTGGACCGGGTGGATTTTTCGATGGAAGAGCTGCTGCGCTGGATGGAATATCTGCTCAACAACCGTCCCATGCTCGGCTGCCGCAACTCCGTGGAGATTTCGATCAACATGGAGCTCTTCGTGGAAAACAGCGTTCCCGACATTACGAAAGAAATCAGCAACCATAAAGTAAAGAAAGGTCAGACAAAATGAAGAAAGAATCAATGCACCGCGACATGCCGCCCCGGAGACGGAAAACCGACAGATTCACCCTCATAGAGCTCCTTATAGTAATTGCGATCATCGCAATCCTTGCGGGAATGCTTTTGCCGGCGCTGAATGCGGCGCGGGAAAAGGCGCATGAAATTGCCTGCACGGCGAACATGAAACAGGTCGGAAGCGGACTTGCCATGTATACGGTGGACAACAACGACTATCTGCCGAATCTCATACAGGGCGGCGCGGTATCGTTCACGGACAGCATTTTCGATTACGGGAAAACTTCCTACGCGAGAAAGTCGGTCAGCCCGACATCGGGAACGTATGCATACTTCTCGATTTACACGCCCGCGCGCTACTGGTACTCTTCAAAATCGACGTATGTCTGCCCGACGGCGATGTCGCGTCTGTTTCCGGAGTTCGAGGGGACTCCGTCCACGCGTTTCTCGAGCAATTATCTGCCGACGATGTGCCGGGACAATTCCAGCTGTCCCGCCTACAATTACGCCTGGTGGCGGACCGCGGGAGAGACGGTGGAGAAGCCGAACGGACGCCGTATCGGAGACATCAGGGGGCGCATCATCGTCGGGGAGGCGATGTTCACAAAATATTCCGCGGGAGTGGTGGCCAATACGCCGCATGACATCAATGCCGTGCATCACTGGGTTCCGCAGCCGATTTCGGGCGACCGCAAGCCGTACATCTCCGCCGCAGGCAATGTCCACGGCGGCGGAATGAGCGGAAACTGGCTCTACAAGGACGGGCATGTGTCCAGTCACAAGTTCAATCAGCTCCCGATCTGCGCGCCGGGTTCTTCGATGTACTTCATGGGACTGTAAGGGGAGGGGAAGAGAATGAACTGGAAACATCTGCTGTTGACGGCTCTTGCGGCCTTCTCGCTTTCCGGCTCTGCCGCGGAGCTCAAGGTTCTGATGGTCGGCAACAGCTTTTCGCTGAGCGTGCTGACCTATCTTCCGAAAATTGCGGAAGCCTCGGGGAAGAAACTGAAGCTCGGTGAGGCGATGATCGGCAGCTGCACCATCTGGCGGCATTACGGCGAATACGGCAAGACGGAAAAAGATCCCTCTCACCGTCCGTACTGGACAAATCTGAAACTGCCGGGCCGCCCGGACGGCAAAGTCAGCCTGCAGGATCTGCTCACGGCGGACCGGTGGGATATTGTGACCATTCAGCAGGCAAGTCACGAGAGCTGGCGCGGCGAAACGTTTGAAGGCGCGCCGAAGCTGATTGCGCTTATCCGGAAACATCAGCCGCAGGCGGAAATCGTGATTCAGCAGACCTGGTCGTACCGTTCCGACGATTCGCGCGTCATGCCCCCGGATTCAGAGTGGGGCTTTGATCAGAATACGATGTATGAAAAGCTGACGGCAAACTATCTGGCGCTTGCAAAATCTATTCATGCGCGTGTCATTCCGACGGGGCTTGCGGTTCAGATTGCGCGGGAAAAATCACCTGTCAAATTCAAAAACTATGATCCTGCGCTCCTGGGAACTCTGCACTTCCCCGATCTTCCGCCGCAGGCCGGAGACGTGGTCGGAAGGCTCTACTGGAGCAAGGATCAGAAGACCGGAGAGATGCGGATCATCCGCGACGCCATGCATCTGAACGACCGTGGAGAATACCTGCAGGCGTGTGTCTGGTATTTGTTTCTGTTCGGCGGAACGGCGGAGGATATCCGGTTCGTTCCGAACAGCATCGGCAATTCCGACGCCCGTTTTCTTGCGCGGTGTGCAGAAGATGCTGTCAAAAGTTTTCCGAAATGATCCCTCAAAACAGACAATATAAACGAAAGGAAAATTACCATGAAAAAAATGCTGAAACTCGCAACGGCGCTTCTTCTTCCCGGAAGTCTGATGGCGGCCGAACCCGCGGTCGTCATTCCGTTTGACGGAACTCCGTCGGTGCTCAAAGCCAACGGAGAAAAGATCGCGGAAGGCGGAGTGATCGGACAGCTGGAATATGTCGACGGCATGAAAGGAAAAGCTCTTGTCGTGGACGGAAAGCCTGCGGCGTTTCTGACCCGCGATCTTTCCGAAAATGATTTCCGCGAAGGAACGGTTTCCTTCTTCTTCCGTCCGAACTGGGAACGCAAGGACGGCAAGGCGCACTATCTGTTCCAGACGGGCAAGTGGCGTTCTGAATTCTTTCTGGTTTTTGTGAAGGATGCCAGAGGTCAGCTGGAGCTGAGCGTCTGCACTCCGAAGCAGCGTCAGGTCTTTGTGAAAAACGCGGATCTCCAGCCTGGAAAATGGGTTCATTTTGCGTTTTCCTGGAACGTCGCGAAGGGGGAATGTGTGATTTACATCGACGGCAAAGCCGCCGCCCGCACCGTCCGCGAGGAGTGGAAAGACGGCAGTTACAGCTTCAAGGCGCCGTGGAACATTCAGCTGGGACGGAACGTCAACGAGCCTGCGGGCGGAGCATACGACAATCTGAAGATTTACAACCGGCAGCTCTCCGATGCGGAAATCCTTGCGGATTCCTCCGGGAAATAAACTCTTCCTGTTCTTCCGGAGATTTCCCGTGGATTCGTCTCCGGGGGATCTCCACTACTGAAAGGTCTCTCTTATGCGATTGATGACAACACTCGCAGCGGCGCTTCTGGCGCCCTGCTGTCTGATGGCGGCGTTCCCGAAAGTGATCGTGCCGTTTGACGAAAATCCGACCATGTTCAACGGCCGCGGCGAACCCTGCGGTCTGGCCGTTGTTTCCGGCAAGAGCAACTATGTCGACGGCGTGGACGGCAAGGCGCTTGCGGTTCAGCGCATCGCCTACGATCAGGTCACGGCGGTGAATCTGAACAAACTGCCGGAGCTGAACGCCCGCGAAGGAACGGTCTCCTTCTTCTTCCGCCCGAACTGGGAACGGAAGGACGGAAAATCCTATTATCTGTTCCAGGCCGGCAAGTGGCGCTCGGATTTCTTTCTGATTTTTGTGAAAGACGCACGCGGTCAGCTGGAACTGAGCGTCTGCACTCCGAAACAGCGTCAGCTGTTTGTGAAAAATCCGGATCTGAAAGCCGGGAAATGGGTTCACATCACTTTTTCCTGGAATCTTGCGAAAGGCGAGCAGGCGATCTATCTGGACGGCAAACCCGCCGCCCGCAAATCCCAGGCGGACTGGAAAGAGCCGGGATACAGTTTCAACGGCTCGTGGGATGTCTGGCTCGGCAAAGGCGGTTCCGACCGTTTCAAGGCGGAAGTCGCGGAGGGCGCGTTCGACAGCCTGAAAATTTACGACGTCCAGCTCTCGGACAATGAAGTTCTTGCCGATTTTCTCGGCAGTTACGCGAAAACGATGCGTCCGGTTCCCGTGGAGCAGGTCCGCCGGAATGAAGGAAAACTGGAATTCCGTTTCAGCGCTCCGGTGAAGCGTTTTTCGAACGCCCAGCCGCTCCTCTCCCTGAAAAGCGGAAAAAGCCTGATCACGGTTTCGTCGACCGGGGCGTCGGGAAAACTCACGCTCAACGGCGGCGGAAAACTGCTGGATTCTCCTTATGTCATCAATCTGACCCGCCCGCTGAAACTTTCCATCCGTCCGGAAGGACGGAAAGCGGGAATCTGGTTTGACGACGCGTTTCAGGGGGATCTGGAGCTGCCCGGCGGATGGAGCGGTCTGGATTCGGTCAATGTTACGGAAGGGGTCACGCTTTCCGCTCCGGAGTTTTCGGAAAAGGAATTCGCTTCGCTGAAACGGAAAGCCGCCGGAGAGCTTGAAAAACGCCTCTGGGATCTGGGCGATGCGCAGAAGGTGAATTCGGGCGTCCGGCAGTCGATTTCCCTGAACGGATACTGGCGGATGTTTGAAGACGACAGCTATGCTTTTTCGCCTGTTGTTCCGGCGGAACAGCGCTATGTCCGCATTCCGGGCAGCCGCCGTTCCTCCTGCTTCCAGCTTTACCGCGGGAAAAACGGAAAACTGGAAAGCCTCAACGTTCAGGAAGGCCCGCGCACAACGGCGGACTGGTACCAGCGGACCTTCAAGGTTCCGGAGGAATGGAAGGGCAGACGCATCTTTCTCAATTTCGAGAATCTGAATGCGGATTACGGACGCGTCTATCTGAACGGAAAACTGATTGAGTCGTTCCGTCAGGATTACAAATCGTTCGCCGCCGTTCCGAACGCGCGCCGCATCGAAGTCACGGATCTGCTTGAGGAGGAAAACGTTCTTTCGGTTTTCCTGACGCACTTCATCCGTCTTTACTGGCGCAATCTTCCGGACATGCGCGACACGTGGAACATTGTTCTCTGCGACGCCTGGCTGGAAGCCGGCCCCTCTCCGGTTTTCGTGAAGAGCGCGGTCGCCTTTCCCTCCGTCCGCAAAGGAACTCTGGAGATGCGCGCCACGGTTGAAAATCCGCGGGGCGTGAAGGGCGATGCGGAACTGACGTTCCGCTACCGCCGCGCCGGTTCGGAAAAAAGCTTCTCGAAAAAATTCCGTCTGGACGGCTCGGGAAAACAGCGGATCGTCTTTACGGAGTCGTGGAAAAATCCGGTTCTCTGGAGCGAAGAGTCTCCGGAACTTTACGCGCAGAGCGTTACGCTTTCCGTGAACGGCAAAACGGCGGACATGCTTCCGGAGCGCGACTTCGGGTTCCGGGAGCTGTGGGTGGAAAACGGCGAATTCCGGCTCAACGGTTTCAAGAAGCGTTTCCGCATGAGCACGAGTCCGCAGTTCGATTCGCTGAACATGTATCTTTCGCATCCCCGCGCGGTCGCGCAGTACGTCGCCCAGCTGAAACGCATGAATTTCGATTCGGTCCGTTTCAATCCGAGCATCATTCAGCGCAATGCGGGATACTACAACACTCCCGCCTATCTGCGCGAGTGCGGACGCCAGGGAATCAGCAATTTCTTCCCCATGCCGTTCTATGAAGGCGACGACATGGCGCAGTACCGCGGGTGGGTGGAGAACTATCTGGAATTCTTCGGGGCTTTTCCGAGCATCGTTCTCTGGTATACCGACTTCAACACCTGCAGCTATCCGGCGTGTCAGGATCCCTACTATCTGAACAATACGTCGTATGTTCCGAAGGAACGGGTTCTGAAGGCGAGAAAGCTCGTTGAAGTTGCGGACCGCACGATGCGTTCGCTTGATCCGAGCCGTGAATGCGTGCCGCACGCGGCGGGAAACTTCGGCAAGGTTTTCGGGTCGATGAACTACCAGTCGTTCGGAACTCCGCTTCAGGAACAGGAGGACTGGCCGAAAATCTGGTCGGAAAAACACTCGCAGCCGCTGGTCTCCTTCGAGTCCTCCTTTCCCTATCCGCTCCAGTATACCTACTTTGACGGTCCGATCGGACACTACATGACTGCGGAACATGCCGCCCGTTATTTCGGCGATTCCGTGTTTCGCGACGAGATCGCCCCGGTGCAGTTCGGTCAATGGTTCCGGTTTTCTCCGGTTACGCCGAATTCGGTGAACTATATCCGCGGAGCCGCGGAAATGTGCCGCCGCGTGATCCGGTCATGGCGCGCATACGATATTTCCTCCCTTGGAGATTTCACTTCGCTGCATGAGCTGTTCCGCCTTTCCGCGTCGGGCTGCCATCACCCGATGTACTGGGAGGACGACGACAACGTCAAGCAGGAGGGGCTCCGTCCCGACAATCATGTCGCACTGGACGTGGTTCAGGATTTCATGCAGCTGGAAGATTTCGGACGCCTGGTTCAGAGGGAATACTCTCCGCTCCGCGTCTTCCTTGCCGGCGATCCGGATGACTTCACGAACAAGGATCACGCGTTTTTCTCGAATGAAACGTTCCGGAAAAGCATCGTCGTCGTGAATGACCGGATGAGTGAACAGAAGCTCCGGTTCCGCTGGACTTTCACGGTCGGCGGGAAAACCGTTGACGGCGGCGAGCTGAGCGAAAACGTCGCGCCCGGCGCAATTCTCAAACTTCCGGTCAATCTGACTGCTCCGGAAGTCGCGGCGCGGACCGAAGGCAAACTTTCGCTTGATGTGTTTCTCGATGACAAGGGTTACGACACCGATGAGTTCGCCGTTCAGGTTTTTCCGCGGACGGCGCGTCCGGATTTCCGCTTCACCGAGCCCGCCGGGCTTTACGACCCCGCCGGAAAGACTGCGGCGCTGCTGGAGAAGGCCGGTTATCCGTTCCGCAAAGTCTCCACGGCGGACGAAGTCCGTTCGTGCAGAGTTCTGATCATCGGACAGAACGCTTTGGGAAAACATGTTCCAGGCTTCCTGAAGGAGATGGAGCGGAGCGGCGACTTCCGCATAGGCAAGAAGATCCTTTTCTTCGAACAGCAGCCCTGCAACCTCGCCAACTTCGTGTTTGAATCTCCGAGCAGCCGCGAGGCGTTCATCCGCCGCGGCGACAGTCCGTACATTCAGGGATTGACGGATGCAGATTTCCGCGACTGGCGCGGTTCCTCCGACACGCGTCCCGCAAAACACGTCAGCAACCCGGATACGACGTTCCATTACCCGCGCGACAAATGGAAGATCGGCAACGGCGGCATGGTCGCCGGAAACGTCATCCGCAAGCCTTCCTACGGTCACTTCCGGACGATTGTCGATTGCGGATTCAATCTGATGTTCTCCGCGCTGATGGATTACAAAAACGGACGCGGCTATGCGCTGTTCTGTCAGCTCGACGTGACGTCCCGCTACGGCAAGGATCCGGTCGCGACCCGGATAGTCGACAACATTCTGGCGGAATTCGCCAATCCGGCTCTTCCGATTTCGAATCAGGCGGCGATCTATTACGGCGATGCGGAAAACGAAGCCGCCTTGAAACGCCTCGGCGTCGGTTGCGTCAAAGGCAATCCATACGACCCGAACGGTTTTCTCACGAAGGGCGTTGTGATTCTCGGACGGAATGCGGTTCCGAAAGAGATGCGCGAACGGTTCCGCAAGAACTTTGAGGCGTATCTTTCCGGCGGTCACTATGCAAAGGGAATCATTGTGTGCCTCCCCGGGGCGCCGCTGGATCTCCTCCCCGTGCCGATGTCGACGGAGAAGAAACTGATGTTCCGTGCGGAGCTGCCGGCAAATGATCCGCTCTTCGCGGGCATGACGGAGGCGGATTTTTACTTCCGCACCGCCCGCCAGCTCAACGCCGTGAAAGCTCCGGACTGGACGGTTGCCGCGCGTCCCGCGGTTCTCGCCCGCACCGGATTTCATCAGGGCGGAGCGATCATCTATGTCGGCTTTACGCCCGACATGTTCGAGGATGCGTTCTGGAACAGGGAGAAAGCGACCCGGATCTGGAACACTCTGTTTGCAAACCTGAATCTTCCGCTCAAACAGAATCTGAGCCTTTTCGGCAACACGCGGATGCGTCACAACACGGTGATCCCGGAGAGCGCATCGCTTGCGCTGACCGACGGTTTCCTGAAACTGGATCCGCGCGGCGACGGCAAGGTTTCCGATGCGCAGGGATTCAAACCGTACAGAATTGGAATCCCGTGGGAGAAACAGGGCTTCACCCAGCCGAACCCGCATTACAAGTATCCGGCAAACGCTCCGGCGGACATGAAGAAGCCGTATGACGGTTACGCATGGATCCGGGTTCCCGTCCGGATTCCGGCGGACTGGAAATCGTATTCGATCCGTCTTTCCGGCGGACCGGTTGACGATGCGGATGAAACCTGGTTCAACGGCGTCAAGATCGGTGAAACGACGCTTGCGAAACATCCCGATTCCTATTCCCGCATCCGGAATTATCCGATTCCTTCGAGTGCAATCCGGTTCGGGGAGGAGAACATCCTGATGATCCGTGTATTTGACCGCTGGGGCTTTGGCGGCGTCACCGGCCCCCTCCGTCTTCTGGCGGAGGAGCCTCAGTCCGGCCCGACGGTTTCCCCCTATGTGGAGAAGCTGGATCTCTACGATGTGGATGCTTTCCACAACTGGTAATCTTTCTTCCGGTTTGGCTGAGCGGCCGCAGAAGAACTTCTGCGGCCGCTCTTTTTTCTGCGCACGATTAACGGGCGGAAGTCGGCGCGGTCGATGGCTTCGGCCCATGGTTTTCCGTGCATGGTCAAAGATTGAGCGGTATTGGAACCGCCTGTTGTTTTTTGAGGTTGTTGAACAATAGCGGCAAGGCGGTCGTTTTCCGCTTCATCGCTGATTTTCTGTTTTTTGCCTCATCTATGGCAAATAGCGTCGATGACCCGAAAGAATTTTAAAATAAAATTTAAAAATGATTTGACTTTGTGCGATAGCGGAGTATATTACACACATACCTCAAGCGGGTGTAGTTCAATGGTAGAACATCAGCCTTCCAAGCTGATTGTGAGGGTTCGATTCCCTTCACCCGCTCCAGAGTCGTGGTGGGATTCCCGAGCGGCCAAAGGGGGCAGACTGTAAATCTGCTGTCGCTGACTTCGATGGTTCGAATCCATCTCCCACCACCATTTTTACACTCAAAAATTACGTTTTTCCCTTCAACAAAAACTATTTTGTATGCAAAAATGTATGTAAGTTTGTATGTAAGGGACTTCCTTGCAACGATAACATTTCACTTTACTTCATGCCATGAAAAACTAAATGCGTATTTTATACGAGAATGAATTGCACTTTTTCTGAGGAAAGCATGGAAAAAGGAGGCGGGGGTGAGTGAATTTTCCGCGCTTTCGGGTTCCTCCCCCCCCCCCCTTGCCCTTGAAAAATCGCATCAATGGTGTAAATTACTTCGCCGAATCACGAGTCGGCCGCCGCTACGGAAGGATTACCAGTCCTTGGCGCAAATATGATAAAACCGTAGCGATAGTCTGGAACAGGTGGTGCTGCCCAGACGAACGGACTCGTGATCCTTCGCTACGGTCTTTCCGGCTTTGCCGCGAGGAGATCGTGTACTTTCCTCGCGGCAGCGCCCATCATAAATTACATTGGTTCCCCGATTTTTCAAGCGGGGCGTTCATAATTCCAGGTCAGTGTCTCAGTCTTCTTACGCCCCGCGTTCTTCCCTGTTACACCAAGAGCTTTGACACATTCCCAGTGGTACACTCCGGCACTCTTCCATAACTCTCCAAGTTCTTCTGTCGGATAGCTCGACAAAAGCCACTTCCCCTGAAGCGTTGGCAAAAGTTGCAGCAGATCGTAATAGATACTTTTCCCGTGTTCATAATGTCCGCAATCGCTGTTGGCATAGGGCGGATCAAAATAGAAAAAAGTCTCCGGCGTATCATACTTTCGAATGACATCAAGCGCATCACGGCAAAATATTTGACAATGGCGCAATCTGGTTCCGACTTCTGGAATCAAACGCTCAATTCTGCGCGTTGTGGTATCGGCAATCGTATCTTTCCCGAATGCAAAACCACCATTGAATTTATGCGCAAACGTTAGTTGCGTCAGCACCCAGAACGCCCATGCTTTGGATAAATCATCCGAGCCGGAATCAGCAATAACAGTCTGAGCATCAAATCGATGCCTTTCCGCATGCAAGGTCGCTCTGATGCGTCCCTGCAAATGTTCAAAATTTTGCTGCATCTCGCGGTAAAAAAATGATTGCAAGGTCAAAAGTGTCGTTGATAACCTCAACCGGAGATGGCTGTTTAGCAAAAAATACCGCTCCTCCGCCAAAAAAAGGCTCAACATAAATTTTATGCTCCGGAAACATCGGCAAGATGTGTTTGAGCATATTCAGCTTTCCGCCATAATAGGCGATCGGGGTCCGTTTGACTCCGGAGCCTGTCGCGGAAACCGCACGTTCATTGCGGTCGCCGAGACAAGTTCCAGACACGATGTTCTGTTTCATCGTAAATCCTTTCATTAAAATTTTTCAGAGTTTCCTTTAATGACGCCCTTTGTCATTAAAATTTTTCCATTATTTTTTTCATTCGCTCATTTTTTGATCACCTCCAGACGCCCTTTCGCGGCGCCGTTCTTCTCAACTCCGATCTCTTTGATTTTCTTCGCGCAGTCCGGCGCACTGGTCGGTGATCCCTGATTGCCCGTGTGCGTATGCGCCGCAAGCTCGCCGAACGCGGCGATCGTCGCGCCCATGAAATCAGCTACAATCTGCAGAAAATTGTCCGACGGACTCCCCACCCAGAGTTTCGGCGCGATGATCGTATGCTCCACACCGGACGTTTCACTTGACGTCAGCCCGACCGTGCGCGCAAACTTCATCAGTGCTGTCTCCGTGATGTTCTGCTGCGCCGTCCGGACAATGTCCGCTCCCGCCGTCTCCTCGATGTTGCCCCCCGCCTCATGCGTGATGTTCTCTCCCGCCTTGTCCGATATGTTCACACTCGTCTCGCGGTTCCAGTTGCCGCCCGCGTCGACCTCTTGGAACGACACACCGGACTGCTGCCAGCGCATCGACAGTTCATCGATCTTCGGCAGCTTCAGTCCGTGCGGAAGCACCGCGCGGATGTAGGGATGACTCTGCATCCCGAACGCAAACGCAAGCTCGACAATCGTCCCGGGCTGCGGAAGCAGCGCAAAGCCGCGGTCCGGAGCCGCTCCCGAAAGCGCAACAGGAACATCCCGCATCAGCGGCATCGCCTCGTCAATCGTAAAATCGCTTTTCAGCAGCCGGATGTCAACCGCGTATTTCGGTGTCTCTTCGCTGCACATCTCCCCGCCGGACGGCGGGTCCGGAACTCCGGTCACAACCGCCAGAATCGGCAGATGCAGTCCCGCAGCCAGTTCCGGATAAAGCCGTTCCACAATCTTCCGTATCACCTGTTTCAGCATCTCAATCTCCAAAACCAAGTCTCATTTTCGCTCCGGCAAGCGTGATGCTCTCAATGCGCACCGTCTCCATCCCGCCGATGCGGAGCTGTCTGCCCGGACGCAGGGCGGGAAGACACGCGCAGTCGGCCCCCGTCGCGGTTACGCCGGTAAAGAACCGCTCCGGAATCGCAAGCGTGCTCCCCGCTCCCGCAAGTTCCGACGCCGAACCGACGTAGACCGACCCGTCAGGCTGGCCGCGCCACACGAAGTCCGCAATCCGCAGATGTCGCCCGATGAGTTCCAGAATCGAAAATCCGCTCCCGATGTTGAAAAAATATGGAATCGGCGCATCCGCCCACTCTGCGGAATCCCCCAGACGGAACGCTGCCCCCGTCCGGTCGCTCAACTCCTCCAGCACCCGCCGCGCGGATGTGTTACGCTGCGAAAGTGTCCACCGCCGCGACAATACCGCGCTGAACTCCCGCGCAGTAATCCGGAGCTGTTGCGCATCGAGCTTCCGGACACTCTCCACGTAACCCGTAAACCAAAGCTCCGCCGTCCCGTCGGATCCGAGGAAAAAACGGACCGGCGTTCCGGTCTCCGCCGAAGCCGCCTGGATGCAGAACACCGCACGGCCGGGCGACGTCAGATCAAGCACAACCGACTCCGAAACAATCTTGCACGCCCGGTCGCCGAGCATCAGCTTTTTCACAAACTTCACTTCGCGGTCTCCTTCACAATCGCGTTGACCTTTTCCGGATTCACGCTGCCGACCTGCACCACGCCGTCCTGCGCAGGCGCCACGGACGCCGCGTTTTCATTCGCGCGCTCCTCGCGTTTCTGCGCGACCGTCTGGTACTCCTGAAGCTCGAATGACACGTCATAGACCCGCAGCGAATCCGATTCGGATGCGCTGAACTGTCCGGCGAAAATCACCTGACGGATACCGAGCGCGGCGCTCAGATCGTCCGATATCGTGTAGACAATCGGATTGTCGTTCGCATCGCACGCACGGGCAACCTCGAGCAGAGCCGCAAGCTCCGCGGCCTCGTCGGTCGGAATCTGACAGCTCACGCTCAGTTTCTGCGGCTTCGCCCCCTCGTTCGCAAACGACGAATCCGAACTGCCCCCCGAAAGGTCCTTGCGCTCGAACTGAATCGAAGCGCTGACCCGTACGTTTTTGCCGGGAACTTCGAGCTCCCGGCCGCCTCCGGACAGCCTCATCTCACTTCTCCCCGCTCTCGTTTCCGGTCTTCCCCGCGGCTTCCCTGCGGAGAGCTTCCAGACGCGCCAGAGCTTTCTCCGCTTCGGCGTCGCTGCCCGCGGTGAAGTCGAACTCGATGATCTTGTCGCGCGTTCCGAAAAGCGATTCCGTCTCCGTCGACTTGAAATAGCCCGTCGTCGGAACCTTCTGATCCGCCGGAATGCCCACGCGGCGCGATTTGTACGTCACGCGCCCGATGATCAACCGACCCTGCGGAGTCCCCGTTTCGGCGTTCGACGCTTCCACATCGCCGACCATCACATACCCGTCCAGATTCAGATTTTTGCCCGACGCGCTCTGCGTCATCCTGTTCGCCGTGGATGTGCATCCGGTCAGCAGAAGACCGAGCAGTCCGATGTAAATCCGTTTCATTTGTCATCTCCCTTTGCGATGTTTTTGACGTTTGCAAGGAAACACGTCTGGAGCAGCGCAAGGACGCTCCGGCTCGAGTAGCCCGCCAGCGCGACCGACGCGGTTCTGACACTCTCCCAGAGGCCGGTTTCGGAGAGCAGCAGGTGTACCACAATCCCCGCAAAAATCGCGACGATGATCTCCTGCAGCACGCCCCAGAGCGTGATCGGTTCATCTTTTTTCCGGCTCATGATTGCACGGGAGATCCCGCCCAGCGCCCCGAGTGTCAGCACCGGAAGAATATCCGCAATCCTTTCAAGAAGAGTTTTCATCCTGTCTCCTTTGTTTTCCGCGCTCCGCGCGGGTCAAACCTTGTGCGCCGCGGTCCACGCCTTGAACGCCACATGTGAGGAAATTGCGAGATTCCCGGCCTGCATGACGCCGTACCAGTACGCACGACGGCGACGGTACGATGCAGAAAGCTGACGCCATGTCCAAAGCGGACATTCCGCATCGAAAATCTTTTTGCAGTTCTGTTTCCAGACGTCAACCGTGCGCTCGAACGTCTCGTGCAGCGCGTCCGATTCCGAGAACTGCACGTCGTGGATCAGAACGACCGGCTCGAAGAGCTCCATCAGATCCGTCAGCACATCCCGCGCCGCCGGAATCCACGAATCCGGACCTGCTCCGTTGTAGATCCGCGCGAGTTCCTCAAGCGTGTACTTCTCCACCGTGCGCACTCCTTCGAGTTCATACTTTTCACAAAGCTCCATGAGCTTTTTCAGATGTTCAGCTGTTGCCATGTTTCCTCCTTTGAGCGAGTTCAAACTTCCAGGAATCTTCCGTTTCCATCAGCTTGTCGCAGATTTTTTGAGCGTGTTCTTCAATTTCCCTGGCGTCCCGCTCGAGCGTGATTTCCCGCAGCACGGGAATCGCGCAGAACAGATACTTCAGCGGATTCGACCGCCACTGCCAGACGTGACGCAGTTCGTGAATCAGAGTCGGCGACATGAGTTCGACCCATGCTGACCCCGGAACGGCCTCGTAGACATCCTCCGGCTGCAGATAGATCGTGTTCGTCATGGCCGCGAAGCAGCCCATGATGCCGTTCTCCTGCGTCATGCCGCAGCACCATTTGAGTTTGATCGCGCGGTAATTGAGCGCGTGCAGCCACGCGCCCTCCATCGTCTCCGCGTAACGGTCCACATACCGGAAGATCCGGCTCCGCTCGTGTTCGTTGAGCGGATAACTCTCCGGCAAATCGAAAAGCGTGAACGGCTTAAACATTCGCGTCCTCCTCCGGCAGATACTTGATGAGCTTGCGCATCGTCCGCCACGCCTCGTAGTTCGCAAACTCAAGACCGAGCGCCTGCAGGTTCAGAACAATGTTGTCGAACGCGGCCTTGATGCGCGTGACCAGCGCGAGCTTCTCCGATTCGGCAATCGTGACGCTGATCGCAACCGCCTCCTCGATGTCGTCGGTCGTTGCGTTGTACGAAAGACCGAGACTGTCCAGATACCCTTTGTACTGACGCACGCGCGGCGCGAGGTCCGGATTGTTCCGGTAGTACGCCGGATAAGTCATCTGATCGACCTGTTCCTGCGTGTACTCGACGACCGCAAGATTCAGTTTCGCGAGCTCCTCCGTTGAGAGCAGCACGCCCTCCTCGTAAAGCGGAATGCGGACCGTGGTCGGAACCATGACTTCACGCTCGATCCACGGCGTGCGCAGGTCCATCTCTTCGCCGGTCTTCTCATCCTTCAGCCTGCGCAGCACAATGTCGTCGTCCGCGGGTTCGGGCGGGTACTCCGGAGTTTCGGTGACCGGAGTTTCAAGTTCGGTGTTCGTTTCGTCGTTCATACGGATGCCTCATGTTTGATGATGATTGTTTCGTTGATTTTGCGGATCGTGAAAACGTCCGTTCCGGAACTTTTCAGCTCCGGCTGATCGCCGCTCCATTTCCACGCCGAGGGAAACGCGATTCGGCTTCCCCCGTTGAGGATGATCAGCTCGCCGGAATCTCCGTCAACCCAGTTCTTCAGCTGCGGAACGGTCTGCCCGGACGGCGTGAACTTCCATCTCCCGGCAACTCCGTGATCCATGACCAGCGTCGTTCCGGACGCGGACACGGTGTGCGCGAGCAGATGCCCTGCGTACTCCATCGAGAACTCCGGTTCCGGCAGAAACGGAGCTTCGCCCTCCTGCGGGAACAGCGGATTCGCGACCGATTTGTTCACGCGCAGAATCAGCGGAAGACGCTGCTCCTTCCGCGAGCCTCCGGCGATCGCAATCGCGCCGATGTTGTCGACAGTCCCTTCGAGCTTGCCGTGCGTCCCGAGCAGAGCCGCCCCCGGAGCGTTGTTGACAAGCTGGCTGCCGATCGCAATCGAGCCGCCCGCGTTCGCCTCCGCATTCGCACCATGCGCGAAAGAAAGTCTTCCGCGCGCTTTCGACGCAAATCCGGAAGCGCGGGACGTGTCGCCGATCGCCTCGCATCCGGCGCCCTCCGCACGCGAATTGTCCCCCGATGCAGTCGAGCCGCTCCCCGACGCCGCGGAGAACATCCCGCTCGCCACGCAGTTCGTCCCAGCTGCAGACGATGCCGTCCCGGACGCCACGCAGCAGTTGCCGACCGAGAACGACATCTCCCCGCGCGCTTCGCAGAGCACGCCCTCCGCATGCGCACCGCACGCCGATGCGAGACAGTACGCGCCCGAGGCAAACGAGTATTCGCCTGTCGCGAAACATCCCTCGCCGGATGCAAGCGCGGTGTCATACCGCCGGACGTCCGGAACCGCGCCCACCCATTCCGCGATTTTTTCCAGAGCCTCTTTGCTGAACTCCGGAGCACGGTCGAGATAAACCGTCAGACCGTCGGCCTTGACGATGCGCAGGTCATACGGCGAGTTCTCGTCATTCGCGCACGTCCACAGACGGAGCCGGACGTTCGGTCCGCACTTCCCCAGATTCCCTTCCGCGATCGTCAGCATCCTCCGCGCGGAATCGTACGCGGAGAACGTCATCGGGCTTCCGCCCGCAACCGACTTGTAACCGATGCAGAACGCAGTTGTGTTCAGCGCCGCACAGTCAAGTCCGCTCAAAACATATTCACTCATTTGTCTCTCCTCCTCCGGCCGCCTTCGCTTCATCGTTCAGCTCGCGGATCGTGTAAGGCGGTTCCCCGCACGCGTCCGCCGAAAGGCCGATCGCCCCGAGAGCTTCTGCCGTTTCCGCCGCGGTGACCGCGTCGCGCACGGTGTAATACCGCGCCCAGAGGTTCATCACCCAGTTCTGCACCGCCGCGCCCTTTGCGGAGCCCTTCGACGCGCAGACGACGGCCAGCGTCAGGTCTTCCGCGTCCACATAGGTCTGCTGCCATGTCTTGTAGTTCTGCCACAGTTCCTGCACCGCCCGTTCTTTCCTTTCTTCGAGCGTCGGCTCCGGAAACGCTTCCGCAACGGGCTGCCCGCCGGCTCCCGTCACGATCCGCTTCCCCTCCGTCTGCGCGTTCAGGAGTTCCTGCCAGCGTTCGTCCGAGATCTCGACCGCTCCCTCCGGAACGGGTCCGAGCTCCGGCGCATAAAAAGCATTCTCACAGTAGTACTTCATCGCGTCCTCCTCTCTTTAATTTCCGATTGCGATCCAGCAGCCCTTGATCCAGTTGGAGTTGCTCTCAAAGCCCTGCTGGAAAAATGTTGCTCCGCTTGTCGTCGCCTTGACCATCTGGATCAGCTTGTCCGTAGCGCCGTAGCTGTCCGCCGCGACATTGCCTCCGATCTTTGTTCCGACGACAACCGTGAAGCACCGGTTCGGGAAAGTCACGGGGAAAACGATGTCAAAAGTCGTTTCCTTGTTCTGGATCAGGCTTTCGCCCCACTGCATGATCATTCCGGACGGGAACCGCGCAAAGCCGTTGAAGGCGTCCACGGTGTTCAGATCGGTTGACGTCGGCGGAGTGAACACTCCCTTGATCTTCGCTTCTCCGTCTTCCGTGAGGTTGCTCAGGCCTGTATCCGCCTTGAGCTGCATAAGACTGGCGAGCTGCGCCGCGTCCTGCTCCGAAAGCGCCGACGTTGCGTTGTAGACCTTGATGCAGTATGCGAACCGGACCGCCGGAGGCTGAACCGTGCTGCTGGCTCCGTAAATGGAATTCGAGTTTGCCGCGCTGAAGGCGTATCGGGTGTTTTTGCCGGAACTTCCGCCGCCTGCCGAGGTGTCGTTGAAAGTCTCCGCAGTAAAAGCGCCGGTTCCCCATCCGGTTGCATAGTCGGTCAGCTTGTCGCCGCCGAACGCTCCGGTGATATTCGGCAGTCCCGCCGCCTCGGTTGTTCCGGTCTGCGACGCCGTGCCGCCCATGATGAAGCCCGCCGTGACGCTCGGAAGCCGGACCGCTCCGGCCGTTCCTCCCGCGTTGAGAACGAATGCTCCGCAGTTGCCTTTTGCGGTCAGTTCTGATTCAAACGCGGCATTGTCCGCGACCGTGCGGACACGTCCGGCCGTTGCCTCCGCGCTGAGCCATGTCCAGAACTGCGGGTAAAGCGTCTGGCAGTTCGCGATTGTCTGCCCGTTCAGCAGATACGCCCCGGCCGGCGGCTGCGCGCTCGCAAACGGGAAAATCGTACCCACCGGGACGCAGTCAATGTCCGACCAGGAACACGTTCCGTCCGGATTCAGTTTGAGATATTGTCCCGCACTCCCCGTTTCCGGTTTTGAAATTTTCCCCCGGAACAGCTCCCAGTGTGCGACACCGGACGCGTTGTGCTCCGCAACCGCTCCGGCGTTCTCCTTGCCGTCGAGCGCGGCCTGCAGCCCGGTCACCTGCGGAATGGTATGCGTGTGCTCCTTCAACGCGTATTCGCCCTGCATCTGCCACGCTTCCGGAGCAATCGTGATGCCGGTCAGCGCGGCGGCGTTCGCAAAGCTGAGCGCAAAATTTTTGTAGAGCGTGTTTCCCGCCTCGAATTCCGATGTCGCATATTTCTTGTGCCGCGGAACGCAGCACACCGCGACAAGCGTCGATTCCGAAGTGCTGTAAAGTCCGATCCAGTTGATGTAAAAGTCGCCGACCGTCGCGGCGAGCGTTTTGCTGTAGACGATAGTCCGGTCGTCAATCTTCGCGCTCCGGTCGATCTCCGTGCGGCAGACAATGCCCGCCGGAAGTCCCTGCGCCGGATCGGGCGTCTGCGAAACGTCCAGCCCCGGAACGTCTGCAAAAATCATCTTGTCGATTGCAATGGTCTTCCCGGTCGCCGCCGCATCCGCGAACAGCGCAAGACCCGCCGTTGTGATAATGCTGTTTGCCATAAAAACTCCTCTCTCCACCTGATTCTTTTCAACCTTGAACGTTGAACTCCTGAACTCTTGAACTTATTTTCCCTCTTCCACTTTGAAATTGAATTTCAGCCGCAGTCCTTTCGGCAGACGGTCGTTCAGATCCTCGAACGGCTGACAGATCGCGCGGACCTCCGTGCGGATGTACACGCGCTCGATCTTCTCCGGATCGCCGAGCGAGCTGTTGCCCTGCGGAACGATCCCCATCAGAACCGGCGGCACACGGTGCGCCGTGAGAACGTCGTTCGCACTGATGTTCTTGATGTTCGCGAATTCGTCCTTCTGCGAAATGTCTCCGATCGGGATGATCTGAATCGCCTTCTCCGTCCCGTTCGGAATGTGGATGTATGAGCTCTTGAAGTTGCCGACGCCCTTCCCTTCGCGGAACTTCTCCTCAAGCTTCGTCCGCGCGGCGGGCGGCAACTTCGCATCGTTCGTGTAGAGTATGTAGCCGAGGTGCGCGCCGTTCACATAATAGCGCCTCCGGAACAGCGTCGCGTCTTCGTTGAGCAGCGCAGACTGCAGACCGCCCAGCCAGTCCGGCATCCCGTAAATCTGCTGGATCTCATCATACTCCTTGACCTGCACCATCTGGTCGTTGCTGAAGTCGATGTATTCCCCGCCTGGAAGCAGACGCCGGAAGCCTTTGCGTCCGGTCAGCACGCGCATGTTGATCGCCGGAACGTGCTGGAGACCGATGATCGTTCCGAGCCGGTTCCGCACGATTTCGAGATACGCGTTCCCGAAGGAAAGATAATCGGTCGCCGCCGCGCGGAAATCCGCGATCCGGAGCGCGCCGCTCAGATACGCATTCGCCGCCATGTTCCGGCGGAACAGGATGCACGAACCGTGATGCCCGTTCGCCTTCCGCATTTTCGCGAGACCCGAAAGCGACACCGGGGGAATGTAAAACTCCCCGCCGCACTCCTCGAACACGCCGAGATAGTCCAGAATCCGCTCCTTGTGAACCGCCTCCGGTTCTCCGAACGTAAAAGTGAATTCGTCTTTGTTCCTGTTTTTCCTGCTCATCCGTTCTATCCTCTCGCTTTACAATAAAAGTTTTCCGCTTCAAATCCGATTCCCTCAAGCAGCATGTCACCATCGATCCGCGAACTGAAAATGTACCTGCGGCATGTCCGGCCGTACTTCTCTATCAGCAGACCTAACAGTTTTTCATATCTGCCGAACACGGCTTCATCGATTTCGATTTCGATGACATCCCAGTTTTCCGCATCGATCCGCTCGCGCTGTTTCACCGTTCCGAGCCCCAGACGTTCCCAGATCCGCGCAAAACCCGCGCGGCTTCCCGCATCCTTCGCATTCGCGAGCGCATGCTTCACGCGTCTGCGGTACAGCGCTTCGTCTTCGTCCGGCATCCGTTCAACGTCCCGCTGCCACGCAAGCAGATCAAGCAGGAACAGAGACGACGTTTCCGCATCGATCTGCAGACTCTGGCTCGTGCACCATGCCTGAACCTTGTCCCACCAGACGTCCGCGCAATCCGCAATCTGCCGCAGCACACCGTTGTCCATCCAGAACCGGAGCTGAATTCTTTCTCTCTCCATCCCTGACTCCCTTCAACTTTGAACTCTTGAACTCTTGAACTCATCAGCCTGCGACGACGCGCAGCGTCCCCAGACGCGCAACGGCAAGCAGGGTTACAATATCATTCTGCCCCCACACGATCGAGGTGATTTCCTCCGGATAACACGCGTGGATTTCCGCGCCGAGACGCGAGAACGAGAAGCGCGAATACGCCCACGTCTGCGTAACCTTGTCCGTGTAGCCCTGATTTTTCCGGAACGCGCACTCGATCATCTGCTCGATGATCTCCACGATTTCCGCGCGGCGCGCAGAGGTGACCGGTGACGCGAAAAAGACCGTCGCCGAAACATTGTGCGTTTCACCCGGAAGCTCCTTGACGAGCAGACTGTCCCCGTGCCCGTGGTTCCCCTCGTCCGCGATGGTTTTGTTGAGTTTTTCGAGAATCGTTTCCGTGCTTGCCCCGGAATCAAACAGGACAAACGCATCCGCGCTTCCGGGACCGCGGCACGTGTAGCTTTCCGGATCGTATTTCTTGAAATAAATCCGGTCGAGACGGAACCCGATTTCCGAGGCGATCATCGCGCGGTACTTCGCGTCCGTGTGCCAGTCGCCCGCCGCGGCAAACTGATTGCGGATCCGCAGACGCAGTTCCAAGTCTGTTTCCGTATCCGCGCCGAGCGTGGTGAGATAGTCTTTCCCCGTCGTCACCGACGTCACGCCCGGAACATCCGAATCCATCAGCGCGTAGTAGCCTTCCGCGAGATTGTATGCGCTTCCCGCCTCCTCCGCAATGCAGAGGACGTCAACGCCCGTTTCGCCCGCGGGGATCACCGCGTCCGCAAGCGTGATCATCCGCAGAATCCGTCCGTTCAGAGGAAGCGTGCGGACGCGCGTTCCGGCTGGAATGTTCACCGCCTGCGAGGTGTTCACGCGCGAGAATGTCACCGTTCCTTCCGCACGTGCCGCCGGTTTGCGTTCCACTCCGTACGCATACGCGAGCAGGTCGAGCCACTCGCCGCTTGCGGTTTTCACGTACATGTTCGGCATCACGTGCCGCACCATGAACGCGATCAGCCAGAGCGCGGGCGACGTCACCGCCGATTTCACGAACACCCAGAACGCCGAATATTTCGACGGGTTCCGGATCGTCAGTCCCGCGTCATCCGCGAGCTTCTGGAATTCCTCTTTCACTTCCGTTTCCGCTGCAGGCACTCCGTTCGAGGTCAACGCCGCGCGAAACAGTTCTTCCTGTGCCGACAAATTGTTCAAATCCATAAATCCTCCAAAGGTTCAACGTTCAAGGGAAAGGCAAAGTCAGCGGCGCGGAAGCGCCTGCAACCTTGAACCTTCAACTTTGAACTTTCAACTTTCAAAACCATACCGGACTCCTTAGTTTTCCGAATTCGTATGTGTCGCCGCTGATGTGCCATTCCCGTTCCGCACCTTCGAATTTGACCGTTCCGGGAATGATGCGGACATCCTCTTCCGCGATTTCGATGATCTGATTCCGGATCAGACGCCGCCGCTCCGGATCGCGCTCGGCGATCAATTCATAGAGTTTGCCGCTCTCGCGGATCGCATGGATCAGATCCTGCAGAACAACCTTGCGGTTCTCGATGAGCACCGCTTCGCCGTCCGCAAGCGCGATATCATCGTTTTCAATGAATATGTCCGAATAAATCATTGCCCCTCCTCAGCATTCAAGCAAACACCATTCTTCCATCTGCGCCGGGCTCATGCCGTTCGCCGCGTAAATCTGCACGCCGCCGTAATTGTGCGTGGTCGAACTCGTGCTCCGGATTCCGCCCGCGGGAACATCGGTCGACGGTTTCCGTGCGGCGACGGCATCCGGAACAACCGGAGATTTCGTTTCAACGGAAGTCTCCGTCGCGAGAAAGCCGAGTCCGGGAACCTTGCTCAGCAGATTCAATGCTCCGCCGATCAGCGAATCGATGCCGGAAAGCGCACTCTGAACCGCCCCGGAGATGAACCCGCCCACGTTCGAGAACAGCCCCGAAATCACGCCGAATGCGGCCTTGAACGGAGCGGCGATCATCGAACCGAGTTCCGCAAACGCCGCGCCAAGACTTTTGATCTTCTCCCACAACCCTGCGAAAAACTCCTTGATTTTGTCCCATTTCCGGAACGCCTCGATGACGAGTCCGACCGGACCGAGCAGGAGGAGCAGTGCACCCGTGTATTTTTCGCAGAACGCCGTGACTTCATCCCAGTAATAAATCAGCGCGGCCAGCGCTCCGATGAGCGCCACGACTGCGAGCACGATCCAGGTGATCGGGTTTGCGAACAGCGCCGCTGCAAACGCCCACGCCGCCGTTGCCGCCGTGCCGAGCGCTCCGCTCAGAAGCGTCATTGCTCCCGCCGCGAACAGCGAAGCGCCCTTGATGACCGCGAGCGATCCCGCCCACGCTACCGCCGCCGGAATCGCTCCGACCAGCAGAACCGCTTTTGTCGCCACCAGCGCCGCATGACATGCCCAGATCGCGATTTTCCATGCAATCTGCGCCGCCGTCACAAGCGCGATTTTCGCCGCGGACCAGACCATTGCAAGTCCCTGCGAAATCGTCGCCCCCGTTGAAGCTTTTGTCGAAGCGGTCAGAATCGTATTGCAGACCGCAAGCGTTTTCGTCCAGACCGTCTGCAGCGTTGCGGCGAACGCGCCTCTTTTCGCAACCGCAGTCCAGAACCATTGTGCCTTTGCCGAAACAACGGTCCAGAGCGCATGCGTTTTCAACCAGCCGATTGCTCCGCCGAGTGTCTTGTTCCAGAACAGCTGAGCAATCGCGCTGATTTTTTGTGCGGCGGTCATGGACCGGGTCGCACCGGCACACAGCAACGTGCTGCGATAGATGCGAACAAGTTCCCATGAAATCGCGCCGAATATCTTTTTGACGCCCGTAAATGTCATAATCAAGCCATATATTCCCGTCAAAGCAGAAAATCCGAGAACAAGCCCAGCGAGCCCCCATTTTACAGGTGGTATAGCCTCTGCAAACATATACAATCCCCTGCAAAAAAGGGAAATCGCTTTCAGAACCGAATTTATGACCGGCAAAAGTGTTTGTCCAAGAGTGACCCGTAGCGTCTTTATCGTTGCCGCGAACTGTTCATATGGGTCAACCATCGTCTCTGCCATTTTCATAGCCGGATTGGAATCCTGAATTTTTCCGAGCGCTCCGATATCCGTCTTCAAGCTTTCGGTTTTATCCAACAGGTTCAGAACAGCTTTTCCACCTTCATCGCCGAACGCCTGCATCAATTTTGTTTGGTCAGCGAGCTTCAGCTGACCTGGTCCAACTGCGGCACGAATCTTTTCAAGGATCTTCACCATAGGCAGAAGTTTTCCGCTCTCATCCGAGAATTTCAGGATCTCTCCGTTTTTCGTTTTCAATTGTGCGCGTCCAACGGTATTCAGAAACGCTTTGTAGGCCGTTCCCGCGTTTGCTCCGCCCATGGTCCCTTGCAGAGTTCCAAGAACCGCAAGCTGTTCATTCAAAGAAACACCGGCCTTCTGCCCGATTGAACCGAGATTGGTGAATGCCTGGGACATATCATTTCCGGAGGATTTGTACATCTTGATAGCATACGCTGTCTTGCCGGTCAACGCTTCAATCCATTTCGCCTGTCCCATCTTGTTCGCGGATTTCTCAAAGATGTTGTACATCGTTCCCTGGAACTTGGTAATTGTTGCCGCATCCGCTTTTGTTGCCTTTGCGAGCATGTTTCCCTGATAGGTAAACGCCGCAAGTGCACCCTTTGCAAGACCGGGAATCGCTGATTGAATATCATACGCGGACCGCGCAACCGAAGCAGCGTCTGCGCCAAACTGCATGGCAAAAGATTTGCTGGCTTTTGAAAGTGCATCAAGATCATCGGCAGAAGTTCCAAGAGAAGCAACCTCGTTCAGAGACTTCTCGAATTCTCGTGCAGGGGTCGTAATTGTATGCAAAGAAGACGCTGATGCAAGAATTCCGGCAATTCCCTGTTTTATTACACCGAATCCTTCATAGCAAGTTTTCTGCATCTTTTGCATAGACTTGCAAACGGCGGCAGCCGGCTCTGACAATTTGTCGAGCAGGAGAATCGTAAAGGTTAATTTTTCAAAAGTTGAAGTTGCCATTTGCAATATCCTTGTTCATGTTGTATATTTTTATAACGAAACAAAAGGAGTTTACTATGCTTGAGATGCTCTGTTCAATTGCATTTCTTACGGTTCTTTTCATCGTAGGATTCATTGTATGCTTTGCTCCTTTTTTCCTTTGTAAAAGAGTCATTTTATTTCGTTTCTATTGCGCTCTTTTCATTCTTTCCACAATCCTTTGCTGGATGTACCCTGTAACCTTTCGAGATGGTTCTCTTGGCGCATGTGCATTGGGAATCCCAACAGTCTTGATTTGCTTCCTCGGATGGGGAGAATATTTTCTGCGCAAAGCTTAGTCATCCCCCCAGAAGATTCTTGAGAATCGTTCCGAACTTCTGCCAGTAATCCCATTCCAGAAACGCGGCTTCGGCAAGGCAGTCGGTGTCGAGCGGTCTGCCCGGAAAATATTTCCGGGCATAAACGCTCAGCAGATCGAGTGAACCTTTGTCTTTTTCAAGACGCCGGAGCCGCTCGGTCAGTTTTTTACCACAATCTCCACTTCCGGACGGAAGGTCTCAACCAGTTTTCCCGCAATGTCCACCGCAAGCCCCTGATCGCAGAAGGCATCAAGTTCCGGACGCTGCTTCTTGTCCACAAGCGCTTTGCGCACGAAGTCGATGGACGGCGTGACTTTGCTGTCCGGCTTCAGTTCGTTGATGTAGGCATTGTAGGCAACGGTCGTCACACGAAACGCGAAATCGGTTCCGCCGATGGTCAGAATGACTTCTTTCTCAATCATCTTCAAATTCCTCACATGTCAGTTTCTTTTTTCGCGCAATAAGGCACGCCGTCGATTTCGACGAATTCCGGAGCGGTGACGTCGAACGGAAGTTCGAATTCCGTTTCGTCGGTGCTGGAAGTGTCGACATCGAGGAGCTTGTTCAGCTTCACGCGGCAGCCGTAGGCCTTGATGACGATGTAATCGTCGCCCGCCTTCGCATACGCGGTGATGTCGAACGGCTCGAGATCCTGGAAGGATCCCGCGGCGCGTGCGGCTTCGGTGAATTTGCCGAGTCCGTCGCGGTCAAGCGTGATGGTTCCGGTCGCTTCGACGTCGCCGACGAGGAAACCGTTCGGCCGACCGTCGCGCTTCGCGAAAGTGCTGTTGTCGGTGATGTCAAGACTGAACTTCTTCGCATTGATCCGGAAATCTCCGAGATTGAAATCGAAGGACAGTCCGTTGAATCGTTTGTTGCTCATAGCGTCTCCTTCCCGCGCTTCGCGCGGTGTTCAAGGTTCAACGTTCAAGGTTCAAAGCAAAATGCTTCAACTTTGAACCTTCAACTTTCAACTTCCGCGCTGTCGCGCGGTGTTCATTCTCCGGACAGGTCAAGTCCGATGTAAACGGTGATTTTCTTCGGGCAGTTGTACGGCCTGACGGTCAGGCCGATGCTGACTTCCGTGCGGCTGGTCCAGGTGATCGTGACGTCGTTCGCTTCGGGCGGGCGGATCATCGCGGGAAGCTCGATGCTTCCGAGCGTAATCGTGCGCGAAGCCTCGCGGAGCGGACGGCTGAAATACGTCTTGTTCGCCTCGATGCTGGACGGCGTGTTGTTCAGCATCCGGTTCGCGATCCGGGCAATCGCAAGGATGCGGACGCGGCGGGCGCAGTAATCGACCACGCGCAGATTCTCGTAAACCTGGTAGTCCGAGCTTTCGGCCGCGAGCGTGGTCATGTCCGCCCAGTAGATCCCGTCGTAACCGGGGTACCACTGCGGAACGCAGAACCGCTTTCCCGCGAGCGTCTGAATCGTCGCCATGATGAGCGGATCGCCGTTTTTGTCAACGGGATCATCACCGAGTCCGATCAGCGCGCCGGTTGCGACGCGCATCGGGGAATCCGCGATGCTGACCGCTGGATCGCAGAGGCGTCCGCAGACACAGCCGAGGTCGTTGCCGTGCAGGAGCGGAACGATCATCACACGCTCCGCGGCTACGCCGTCGTTGAGCGCGGAAATGCGCGTGGTGTAGGTTCCCCAGGTCTCCGTTGACTTGTCGACTCCGGTGCAGCAGCCGATGACGGTGATGAATTTTGCGAACCGCGCGAGCACTTCGGCCGCCGCGGCATATGCAGCCTGAACGTCGGTCTTGTTCTCGAACGGCGTGCAGAGAACCGCCGCTTCGATGTTGAGGTCGGAGGGCTTGTCGAGCGAGGCGTAAAGCAGCTCTTTCCAGTCGCTGCCCTCGGGAATGCCGAGCGCGCAGCAGACGAAGTTTTCCGAGCGCGCGTTCTGACGCGCGGCGGTGATCTGCGTTTTGAGTTCCGATTCGCCCGGCCCGAGCGCCTTGTCGAGGTCCGTTGCGCCCCCGATCGGGATGATGGTTCCGGCGAGATCCGGATCACCGATTCCGCCGAGATAGAGGTACAGCCGTTCGGCCGTCTTGAAGTCGCCCTGGCTGCCGTCCACTTTTACGATGGTAACACTTCCGATGCCCATACGTTTTCTCCTTAGGTTAAAAGGTTTGCATGATTTTTTGCTTTGAACTTGCCGTAAATTCCCGCGAGCAGCTCTTTTCCCCAGAGCCGTTTGCGTTCGTCCGAAACGCCGAGGAACGGACGCGCGGGGACCGTGATTTCCCACGAGCCTTTTGTCTTCGCGAGAACCCGGAAAGCGTCGCCCTGTTTCAGATGTTCTTTGCACCATTCCGCGCTCTGCGGAAAACCGTTTGAACTCAACGCAACGGCCTGTGCTTCCGTGCACGGCTTCCAGAATTCGCGGAAATGCGGATCGCGCGACTCGACCGGGAACGCGTCTTCCGCTTTGATGCGTTCGAACGCCTCGCTTGCGCCGGTCTGGTGTTTGTAGCCGACATACCCTGCGTTGCGGAAGAAGAAAACGGTCGCCCGGTCTTCATCCGCCTTAACGCCGAGCCATTTGCTTCTGACGATGTCATGGAGCATCTCCGCGTGCGTTTTCTTTGATGTGATACGCCCGTCCTTGTGATAAACCTTGCGCGTTTTCGGCGGTTTCCGCTTGCGCGGTTCCATTGCCGAGCCGTCAACGGTCTTCTGTTCGCGGACGTTCTTCCGCGCCTGCGCGATCGTCATGCGGCCCATGCGGGCGAGCAGACGGCGGCGCAGATTCGGAGGCAGACGCAGCAGAGCGAGGCCGTCCGCGATTTCGCGGAGGTTTTCGGGGACGAATGTTTGAATGACGTCAGACATCGGTCCTCGCTCCCCGGACTTCGCCGCGTTCGGCAACCCAGAGGTCGTATTCGACCGGCTCGAAGTCTTCGCCGTTCCAGCGGATCCGGCCGCCTTCGGCAGGCGTGATGTAAACGGGGTCGACGAAATCGCAGGTGATGATCAGATCGACCAGCCCGGAGGCGTCGAGGGAGATCAGATCGATCTCCGGATCGGCAAGTCTGTACTTGTCGCGTGTGTCGTCGTTGTCATCGAGCCACGTCCGGGCGTGCATGAGCAGCACGATCGCATCTGTCTGCCGCACACGCTCGATGAGCAGCACGCCCCGGTAACGCAGATCGGCGAGATGCCAGCCCTCGGAGGTGAGGTTATGTCCGCCCTGCGCAAGAGTCATCGACGCTGTTTCGGCGTTGTGATTTTCGGGCGCGACTCCAAGCTCCATCGCTTTTGATTTGAGGTGATCCGCGAACTCGCGGAACCGGGAACGAATCATTCAGATGTCTCCTACGTAAATGCGGGCTTCCCCGCGGATCTGGGCAATCGCGTCGGCGGCGAACTCGCGGTATTTCTCCTCGGTCTCGCTTCCGGTTTTTGCGGCGTTCTCCGCTGCGGCGCGGCGGTCGGCCGTCAGAGTCTCGCGGAGGATTTCCGCTTTCGCCTCGCAGTAAACCGCGCGCTCCCAGAGGATGACGAGTTCGGAAGCATTGTCAACCGTTTCGCACGGAACATCCGCAAGCGTCGCGGCAGTCTGATTCGCGCGCCAGTCGTCGAGCTGACGTCCGACGGCGATCACGGCCTGACGCAGATGCGCCAGAACCGTTTCCGGCGGAAGCTCGGACGGCGGGCGGTACAGCTCGAAAAACTTTCTGCTGCCGACCGGCGGATAAAACGTTCCGCGGCGGATCATCTCATCCGGGATTGTCCTTGTGTTGTCCAGCCATCCGGCCATACAAAATTCCTTTTTGTAAAAGTGCGGGGGAGAAAACGGTCCTTGCTCCGATGGCGGACAGGAGTCCGCGCGGATGCCGTTTTCCCCGCCCGCGGGGGTGGCAAAAGATTCAAAGTTCAACGTTCAAAATTCAACGTTGAGCTTTCAGCTTTTTCTCCAGTTCCGCGCGTTTGGTTTTGACCTTGGCGCGGCCGGGCGCGATGCGCTCCGCGAGTTTGCAGAGCTCCAGGGCGCGGACGGGATTGTTCCGTTCCGCTTCCCGGATCGCGACCCGGATGTACTTCAGTTTGATTTCCTCGTGGATCGCCCACCCGGGCGCGTCGTCCGGAGGAATGACCGCCTCGAAAATCTCGCTGAAATAGGGTTCTATCGGCTGACCGTTCCGGGTGTTGACCCAGTCGAGCAGCAAATCCGCGACTCCGGTGCGGATGTCGCGTTTGAACCGCGCGGGCATCGGCTGATTCTGCGCAACCGCGACACGCGCAAGACGCATGGCATTGTCGATTTCGCCGACGTCGAACAGCCAGATCATGGTCTGCGTGAGAATCACGTTTTTGTATTTGGCTCCGCTCTTGAGATAGGTCTCGACGACCGGAAGCCACGTCCTGATCAACCCGCGCTTGCGTTCGGTCCGTGCGGAGCCCTGCGGAAGCGCGGAAAGCTGTCTGCAGTCCGCATCGAGCGCGGTCTGCATCAGCGCGAACTGATCGGCGTCCGCGGCCGTCGCGGATGCGGTTTCGGCGCGCGCGGATTCAACGGCCTCGCGCGCCTGACGTTCCCGGACGACCCGGCTGTGATATTCCCACGCTCTCATGATCAACCGTTCTGCTGTCCCTGATCCGGATTTTCGGTCGGATTTTCAGCCGGTTCATCCGCGGATGTGCTCTCGGAAATGAATTCGACGTCCGCGTGGTTGACCGCGGCGCAGGCGTCGAGGTCGCCGATGCGGAAGCACTCGTTCTGCGACTGGAAGTGCTCGATCTGATCCTTGCGCGGATTGTCGAGCATCTGACGGCGCAGGGAACTGTCCTGAATGTAGTGCTGGAGGTTCGAGGGATCGACCACCATCACGCCGGTATCCGGGAAGCACGCGGGCGTTGTCGCCGGGAGGCCGCCGTAGGTTTTCGTGAGAACGGAGAACAGCGTTTTCTCCGACGGCCGCTGTCCGTACATCTCGTAAATTTTTCCGGATTCCCACGCAACGATTTTGCGGCCGACGAGGGCGACTTCGTTTCCGGTGCGGTGTTCCTCCGGGATGAGGGAGAGCAGTTCGAAAACGAGCTGATCGAGGTTGTTCCAGTCGCCGCCCTTGCCGAGCTTGAGCTTGGAGCCGGAAGCGGCCTTGATGAAATTTTCGGGCTTGTTGGTTTTGAGATCGTGGAACCAGCCGGTGTTGACGTCTTGGCCGAGCGGATTCGTCGCTGCGTTCGTGTCCTTTGCGGCGGATTCGCCGTACCAGCCGATCATGAGCTGATCGAGTCCCATGCGACGGTAAATCATGTTCAGGATGCGCTGTTCGTAATCGGAGAAACGGCGCCAGGCGTCGATGTCGGAGTACTTGAGCGCGCAGTCGTAGTTGGTCTGAACGACCTCGTAGGTGCGCTCGGATTTGTCGCCGATGACCGCGGGGATGCGTTCCTTGCTTCCGGAGGAGGTGTCTGTTCTGCTCGCGATCATGCCCGGTGCGTTGAGCGTGACGATGCGTCCCTTCATGTCCGTCACCGGAATGACGGAGACGCGGGAAAGGAAGCCGACGGACTGCTGAACGGCGTTGATCAGACCGACCGCCTGGGGGATCTGGACGTCGAACATGGTTTCGGTGGAAGCGACGCCGTAGGTCTGGGCGAGGCGTGCGCACATTTTCTGAAAACGGTCTCTGGAATAAAAATTCATGGAGAGTCTCCTCAAATCAGGGGTTCATCGGAGGTGTCGCCGGTTCCGGGCTGGGCGCCGCGGGCGGGAACGGGGGTGAGCGCTTCTTCCATCTGCGCGGAGAGCTTTTCAAGTCCGGCTGCGATGGCTTCGAGCTTTGCGGAAAAATCTGCGGAGACGTCCGTTTTCCGGACGTCTTGCGCTTCCGGTTTTGTGTTCATGGCTGTGACGGTTTCCTTGAGCGCGGCGACTGCTTCGGTCAGCGGCTTCAGGGCTTCGGAGAATTCCTCTTTTGTCATCTCTGACTCCTTGTTTTTGGTGAAAAAATCTTTGAGTGCGTTTTTGACGGTTTCCGCGACGGAGGGATTTTCCTGCATCAGCGGGATGTTTTCGATTGTTTCGGGCGCGCCGCGGAAGACGTCTTCGCGGGAGAACCGCGCCTCGGTGGTTCCGACGCTCGCGGGGAAGTCGGTGGTGGCGAGTCCGGTCAGATAGGTTCTGCCGGAACCGCAGAAGTTGTGAACGAGTTCAACGGAAAAACAGAGCCGGTGGTCTTCGGCGTTCTGCTGCAGGTAGTATTTGTTCGGACGGATCCGCGCCTGAAGGACGGTGCGCTCCTTTTTGTCTTTTCCGAGCCGCACGTCCCAGACGGCGCCGAGGTTTCCGGTCCAGTGTTCCACGTTGAGAAACGCGACATATTCGTTGCGGTCGTAAGTCTCCGCCGCATCACGGAGCCACTCCTCCTTGATGGAGCGTCCGTCCACGGTCGGACCCGCGGTCGCGATGGTCAGCCAGTCAGTCAATACAGGGTTCATAATCTCTCCTTTTCAGATATTATAAGTCTGATTTGGAGAAACGGAACCGCCGAATATTGTGATTTCTTGTGATATGCGCAAAATCACAAGAAATCACAAGGTTTCTGCTTAAACCATGTGTTTTTTTGTGATTTCGGCGAAATCACAAGAAAGCACAAGGGAAGCGGCTTGACGCGGCGGCAATCAGAATGCAAGGTAATTGCATGAGCTACACCGATGAACAGAAAAAACAAGCGCGGGCGATGTACTGGCAGGGAACTCCTGTCGCGGAAATCGCGGGAACGCTCGCAATCGAGAAGCGGACCCTCTACAACTGGGCGGCACAGGAAGACTGGAGCTGTCTGAAAAGCGAGGACCCGCAGGCGGTCGTCTATGCCCGTCTCACCCGTCTCATGCAGATCGAGCAGAAGAGCGACAATCAGCTCAAGGAGCTCGACCGTATTCTTGCGCACATCGAGACCATGACGCGTCTGCGCGCGAAAAGCACGGCATCAGCTGCTGACGATGATACGGGCGGCGAGAAGCGCGGAAAAAAGAAAAAAGCGAAAAACGATTTTTCCGGCATCGACGAAACCGAGCTCATGGAAAAATTCAAGAAAGGGCTGTTCGGCTATCAGCTCGACCTCTGGGAGCACCGGAACGAACGCAACAGGAACATTCTCAAAAGCCGCCAGATCGGGCTCACCTTTTACTTTGCACGCGAAGCGTTCGCGGATGCGCTGCTCACCGGGAAAAACAAAATCTTCCTTTCCGCGTCCAGGGCACAGGCGGATGTGTTCAGACGTTACATAAAATCGTTTGCGCGCGAATGGTTTGGCGCAGAACTCATGGGGAAGGACATGATGGAAATCCACACGCCACACGGAGTTGCGACATTTTGCTTTCTCTCGACCAACTCCAGCACAGCGCAGAGCTATACCGGAGACGTCTACATCGACGAGTATTTCTGGATCCCGAAGTTCGCAGAGCTCAAAAAAGTCGCATCGGGCATGGGCTCGCAGAAACGATGGACACGCACCTATTTCTCCACGCCAAGCGCAAAGAGTCATCAGGCGTATCCGTTCTGGAGCGGAGACGAGTTCAATGAGAGCAACAAGCGGGCGAACAGACCTGAGGTTATCTTTCCCGATCGGGCCCGGCTCCGCAAGGGCGGCACACTGTGCGCGGACGGACAATGGCGCAGACTGATCACCCTCGATGACGCCGAGCGCGAAGGCTGCAATCTCTTCAACCGGGAACAGCTCAAACTGGAATATTCCGAGGACGAGTACAGACAGCTTTTCGACTGCTACTTCGTCGATGATGCGCAAAGCTGTTTCCGTTTTGCCGATCTGCAGAACTGCCTTGTCGATACCTCCGACTGGAATTTTTTCAGACCGGAAAGCGAGCATCCCTACACCGGGCCGGTCTGGATCGGATACGATCCGTCGCGCAGCCGTGACGGCGCGTGCATCGCCGTTGTCGCTCCGCCGCAGAGCGTGCGCGGAAAGTTCCGGGTACTTGAGAAAATCACGCTCAAAAATGCCGCCTGGGAGTATCAGGCGGGGACAATCCGCGACCTTTGCGGGAAATACAGTGTCGAGCAGATCGGCATCGACTGTACGGGTCCCGGTTCGGGCGTGTTCGAGCAGGTGCAGCGGTTCTTCCCGGCGGCGCAGCGCATCAATTACACGCTCGACGTCAAGGCAAAACTCGTGCTCAAGGCGCAGCAGGTCATCCAAGCCGGACGCATCGAGTGGGATTGCAGCTACTCCGACATTGCCGCGGGCTTCCTGATGATCCGGAGGACCACCACGCAGAACGCCAACATCACCTACGTCGCAGACCGCTCGGATCTCACCGGGCACGCGGACGCGGCCTGGGCGATCATGCACGCGCTGCAGTTTGAAGACCTGATCGTCGCAGAGGAAGACGACACCGTGGTCGTCATCTGATCAAAGCAGATCCAGCTGTTCGAAGGCGAGGAGGAATTTTCTTCTCGATATTCATTATTTTTGCCTCTATATATTGTTTAATATATTGAATTTTCTTCAATATATTGTATATTTCAAGAAACAGGAGAGAGTCATGCGAATCAGATGCCCCCATTGTCAAAGCAAAGCGATCATCACCCACACCGTGCACGTCAACAACAAAGTCACGGAGGTCTACATCAACTGCCTCGGGAAAGACTGCGGCGCGCGCGACGTCATGCGAATTTACCATGTCGCCACGATCACGCCGCCGGAAAGCGAGCAGATGAACAGTCTGCAGGAACAGCTTGCCCAGATGCCCGCCAACATGCGCCGCGCGCTGTTTCAGCCCTACTTCCGCGAACTCACGCCATAATTAAAACGCGATTCTGATTTCCAAATGCCCGCCACATGCGGCGGCATATTCTTGCAACTTGGCTATCGATACATTGGTTCCGCTTTCCATGCGAGAAATAACAGATTGCGTTGTACCGAGTTTTGCTGCCAATTCTGCTTGAGACATTTTTGCGTGTTTACGCGCAAGGTAAAGTTCCTTTGCGATAGCATACTCTGCCTCAAATTTTTTTGCAGCATCTGCATATCCAGGAGTCGCCTTTATTTTTCGACTCATCTCTTCCCATGCAACACGCATTTTCTTGATTTTTTCAGGATTGACTGCCATAATCATACCTCCAGGTTTTTAATGAGTTTCAAGGCCTTCTGAATTTCTTTTTTCGGTGTTTTCATAGATTTTTTTATAAATCCGGAAACCCCGACAACATATTCAGCTTCAAAATAGCAATAAAAAACTCTTACATTTCCTCCGGAAAGAATCCGAATTTCAAATAAATTAGGATAGCCCGACAGCTTCTTACCGTATGGTAAAGCAAGAAAACCATCTTTTTCCAAAACTTCAACGATTTCATGAAACCGCTGTTGCACCGTAACAGACTGAACGTCAAGAAACGCTTTCAGTTCATCTGTTACTACAAAAATTTTCTTTTTCCCGTCAGAATTCATAGAACCTCCTTCAGAAGTTAAAATATATCGCATATTTGCGATATATCAAGTGTCATTTCTTATTTCTTCGCAATTTTTTATACTTCCGGGCGGCACCACTCCGGGGCGAGTTCATGGCGGTGCTGCACCTCGAACAGGGAGTAGACAGGCTTGTGCAGCTTCAGTCCCGCGACAAAAATTTCGAAGCAAGCGCCCATGGAGTTCTGCACGCCCGGAAGCGTGACGACTTTTGTGCAACAGGAGACGTCGAGCATGGCGAGCTCCATGTACTGCGCGTAGTTGAGTCCGTCTTCGTGGCGTGCGGGGTTCAGGATTTTGCATCCGAACTCGTCTGCGAGATATTTTTCCGCTGCGTTGAATGCCGCGCGGTTGGCGTCTGGAATTCCGGACATAGGACCGGAAATATAGATGATGTCGGTGTGATCAAACATGGTCAATCCTTTCTCGTTTAGTGAAGGTGTCAAAAACACGGTAACAAAAGGCACATTTCGCTTTTTAGCCTCATTTTCCGGAAAACGGCTGGTAATATTTCGTGAACATCACAGTAACACGTCTTTTCCGATCCGGCATTTCAGCCTCAAAAACAGGGGTTGGAAGATTACCTGACATTTCCTTTGACCAAAGGTAATATATTACTGTAGTATTCTCAATATATTACTCTTGAAAATGAGGCTAAATTACCAATATTACCCTGTTTTGCAATTTTCTCCGAAATGAGAAAAATTCCGGATTCCGGGGTAAAAAAAATCAGCTTTCGGTCTCCTGTTTCATGAATATATAGCATTTCAGGGAACGCCCGAAAATGCCGGAATTGACGTTCTTGTAGTCAACGTATTTATGCCGGAAGCTGGCTGGAAACTTCTCTTTGAGAACAGCTGTTTCAGGGAGTTTCTGACGAGCATCGGTGGCTTTCCGGACAAAGTCCGGGACGTTGATCGCGATGTAGTCGGGGTTGCGTGAATGATTCAGCACCTCGACCGATGTCCCGGTCTGCGGGTCCTTCTGGAGATTGAGGTAGTCATAGATATTCCAGAATTCCTCCATGACGGGATCTTCGTTGCTGAGCCGCCGCTGCTGCATTTCTGCGTTTTTCCAGAGTTTGGCGAGCGTACGGTCGTAAATCTCATCGGAAACGGGCAGAAGGCGGCGCAGCAGGGCGATCCATGCGGCGACTTGGGCATGACACTTGATGATGCGGTCGTCTTTGATTTTGCCGGTCCGTTCCGCATGGGCATTGAGCTCCATGTATGCGGAAGCGTAAAGGTTGGGATAGGCGTCGAGCAGTTCTTTTTCCTTTGAAAGGCAGAGGTGGAGATAACCGCCGAGCTCCTGAACGGTCATGCGCTCGAAACGTTCGGCAAGAAGGCGGCTTTCCTTGGTGAAGTGCTCCTTTGTGCAGTGGCAGGAAACAAATCTGGAAATGAGCGCGCCCTCCTTGTCGCCCTGCACCTGTTTGTTCTGGGAGATCAGCAGGGCGCCGCGGAAAACTTCCTGCTTCGTCTCGGTTCCGGCGGTCTTGACGCCGACGGAGCGGGTGATTGCGCCGAAATTGTAGAATTCCTTCAGGCTGGTAAAGTTGAACATTCCCGCGTTTTTTCCGCGTCCTTCGAGGACATCGTCCGCTTCGAGAATGATGGTCGGAAGGTTTGAAAGGGACGCGAGTTCGCGGAAAAACGCGGTGTCGGTCCCCTTGTTCGGGTTGCGTCCTTCGATGTCTTTGATGACGCCGGTCATTTTCCAGAGGAAGCGGAGCAGAGTCGATTTTCCGGCTCCGCGTTCGCCGGTATATTCCATGAAACACCAGGAGGCATGTCTTTTACGAAGCTGCTCCGCGAAGAACGAGCCGGTCCACCATGCGAGGAGGATGACGCCGTTTTCGGAAAAGACCCGATGGAAATCGGGAAAAAACGAACCGTCGAAGTCCTTGAGTTCTTTCGGATCAACAAGGGGGAAATCGGTCTTTCTGCTTTTGAGACAGGCGGAGCCGTAATCAAAGTAGCCGTAATCGTTGAGCGACTGCATGACGCCATTGCGGTAGGCGAACTTGTCGAACGCGTAGATGCGGGACTCGTGCTCGTAACCGACGAAATCGACGACATTGACCTCCTTGTTTCCGGATGCGTCCCAGCGTCTCCGGAGATATTCCAGATCTCGGTTCGTTCCGTTGAACGCGATGTAGACGGTTGTCCGAAGGAGTTCTTTTGAAAAGGTGTCGGCAGAGCTGAGACAGGACCCGTCGAGAGTCATGGCGCGCGGTTTGCGGCGCCAATCGTGAAACTGGACGAAGATGTTCGTTTTATATTGTTTTGTAACTGGATCGTGTTCTGTGTAGACCGCCTGCGGATAACAATCGCAGATCGGTTCGATGGAGGCAAGCTTTTCAAACGCGTTGCGTTCTCTTCTAATTTCTTCTTCTGTTCCGGCATAGCGTCCACCCTGAAACGGATAGAACACATCGCGCTCCTCATTGCTTTCGGCAGGTTTGACTTTGCAGCGGTAGAGGCGGTTCATGAAATCGAAGATCAGATAGTTCGCGGGGTTCTTGTTTGTGCGCATGAGCGCCCGCATGTAAAAAGCGTACTCCTTTTCGTCTTCGGCATTGATCATGAGTCCGCGTCCGATGCATTTCTGGAGAAACTGGTCATCGAGACGGCCGAGACGGTAAAGGTCATCCCAGTCGTGTTCCTCATCAGGCGGAACGGCGGGGAAACCGGTTTCATTCATAGCTTCGAGTTCCCGGAGATCCTTTTCGGTGTGGGCAATGCCCGCCGCATCGGCGTCGAGAGCAACGATCCAGCGAATGTTTTTGCCGGAATGTTTGCGGATGATTTCGCGGGGAAAATTGGAACAGGAAAGCGCGGAAATCGCTTTTTTGCCGATCATGAGAAACGCCATTGCCTTGAAGATGCCTTCGGTAATCCAGATTTCATCGTTTTTTTCGAACTTCATTCCGGGCGGAACCCATCCCCAGCCTTTGTATGATCCGGAGATTTTCGCTTTGGCGTCGCCGAGCTTTTGCGCGTAGCGGACATCGTCGGCATCGATGATCCGCTTGAAAACGCATCCTTTTTCGCTGACGAATTCCGGAACGTCAATCGGAATTTCGACGCACGGGAGATATCGGACGGCGTTCTGCGGCCGACAGAAACCGAGCTTGTACATGCCTTTGATTTTCTTGAGATCGAAACCGCGGTTTTCGCGGAGATAGGCATCGGCCGGAGCGTTCGGGCTTTCATCAGTTGCGGGATACCGTCTGGCAAAACTGGAAAAGACCTCCGGATAACGTTCGCGCGTGGTCTGGGAAAATCTGCATTTGTTTTCCCTGCCGCACTGGAGACGGAAAGGGCGTTCGAGTGAAATGTAGAGCTCGCGATGTCCGCACTGGGGACATTTTCCCTGGCGGAGCATGGAGCCTTCGCGTCTGAAGTCCAGCTCGCGGTCGTTCAGCAACGCCGACCGGATGGCGTCAAGTGTCTGTTCTGAGTAAGAGGATGTATTCATTCGATGAGCCCTTCGAATTGAGAGAAGATTTTTCTTGCGCCCTGGCGCTGCGGCCAGGCGGCTGGAAGGATGGAGATGCCGGCAAGGGCTTCCTCCGGGGTGACTTCCTCTTTGAGCAGGAGGCAGCAGGCGGCATAGCGTCCGGAGGCTTCCAGGGCATCCGGGGAATTGTACATCATCTGCTCCTCCGCTTCGTCTCGCAGGCGAATCAGTTTTTTACGGACCATTTCAAGCATGATCATCCTCCCTGCGGTTGTAGCGTCCGGTTTCGCATGCGATGACGAATTCCTCTGTGACGCGTTTCATGATTTCCCATTTTGCCCGGATGCGTTCTGCTTCGGAGAGTTCGATTTTACCGTCGGCGTTCGCCTGGGAGATTTCATCGATGACGTGCGCGAACTCTTTCAGGATCGCTGCGATGTGCTGAATCGCCGGAGTTTCCGTGGTGGTGATGGCGGGATTTTCGATGAGGAGATAGCCCCATTCTTCCGCGAGCTTTTCGAGTATCAGCGCATTGCCGGTCGTTTCGTGGATGATGTCGATCAGCAGACAGACGCGATCAAGGAGATTGGGTGTTTTGCCCTTGGGGGCGTAGGGCATTTCGCCCGCGATCTGATTATTCAGCGACCCTAAACTAATCCCGACGAATTTTGCGACTTCTTCGCGGTCGCATCCTTTGAGGGCGTCCTTTAAGATTTTTCTTGTGTTCATGCTCATCCTCAATGATTTTGAGTTCAAATTTTCAGTTTTGAAAAAAGTGCCCGATGAGCTTACAGTTCTGTGGCGCAGAAATACAGGCTCTTTGACAAATGCCCGGAGGCGGCAGATGCCGATGATTCGGGACCGATCACCGATTCCCGAAATCAATCCTGTTTCTGTTCCTGGGGAACAGGAATGCCGAGACGTCTGCATTCCTGTTCCGCCATGAGCTCGAGCTGCATGCTGATGGGCCTGTGTTCATGAGTTGCGATAGAATCAAGAATGGCCTTGACTTTTGCCGGAATGCTGAGCGATACCTGCTTTCTGTACTTTTTCATATGTAGGACTCCTGTTTTGTTTGCATTAAAATACACTAAAATACCTAAATGTCAAGTATTAAAATGTATTTTTAAGTATTTAATGTATTTATTTTGTTTTTCCCCTGCGGCCGATTTATTTTATAACGACATGGAGGCGTAATGGAAATACCTGAAAAAATACTTGATGCTCTGCACCGGAAACTTGCAGCGATGGCTGAGGAGAACCACGGAGATGGAAGAGGGCTTCAAAAAAAACTTGCCGCAGAAATCGGAGTAAAACCGAATTATGTCTCCAGATGGCTGAACCAGCGCGGTGGAATCGGCATTTCAATGTGGCGTAAACTGGAACCGGTTCTCCGTCCGTTTTTGCCGGAGGGCTACAACCCGTTCAAAAGTTCGATTACTCCGCAACAGCAACCGCAACCACCATCTCCGGCAGTTCAACACAAACTCTTTGATGATCTTTCCCGAACTCTTTCGAAACTGGCGCCGGGGCACCAGATTGTTACCGGGGTCATCAATGTAGGAATTCCGAACGAAAAGATTGTCCAGGCGATCGCCTCTATGGATTTGCCGGTGGAAACAAAACTTGAACTTCAAAAGAGAATATTTTCGTAAAGGAAGCCTTTATGCAGACTTTATCAGAATACATTACGAATCTTCAGCACCGAATAAATATGAACATTCTTATTTCAAAAGATGATATAGATAAAAAATCTATACTGTTCATAGAAGATCTTACCATTCTGGTCGCGCAAGTTCGAAAATCAATAATTTTATTGAGAGAACAAAAAAAATATCATAATCTATTCGATTGTTTCCCAGATGGATGCTGTGAGTATTCCTCCCTTATATTGAAAAAAATATTGGCATCTTATAAAATAAATTCTTGTATTATGTATGGAGAATTGAAGCAAAGTGGAGCTCCTCACTGTTGGCTGGAAGTGGAAGATCGCTATGATGTAGACATTACAATTGATCAATTTCAAGAATTCAATATTCCAGTTCTTGTCACTACTGTCCGGTAAAAGTTTCCAGACGTGCTTGTTAAAATCGGGACTTG
>ERZ1034917.136-NODE-136-length-71961-cov-18.026827_pt1 | contig 71961 bp, 48 predicted proteins | sample MGYA00520605_ERZ1034917 | MGnify/ENA primary metagenome ERZ1034917 (study PRJEB33766, sample SAMN09781784) | gut metagenome | biome: gut microbiome | host: Homo sapiens | place: Madagascar | study: EMG produced TPA metagenomics assembly of the PRJNA485056 data... | reverse complement strand
GCCGAGGAGCCGGTATGTTCGTAGTTGTTCATCCGACATATTATAGTGAGGTCGCTCGAAGCCGGCCGACCCTGCGTTCGATATTCACAGCACAAGCACCCCTCCGATGCCATGCCGTAGCTTGCCGTTCGCCGCTGTTTATGCATCGCTCCCACGTGAGCAGGGGACGGAGGTGTGTTCACGGTCGGGAAAACTCGTGTTCCGAGCCGCGAAAGCGAAAAACCTTCTCCTCCGGGCCGGTAGGAGCGGAATCCTCCTGCCGGCGTCGCGACGCTTGAGCCGTTTGCCACCCATCCGCCCCGTTCGCCCAACCGCATCGTGCCGCGTTCGTTTCCAAAATGCCTGCGCTTGCTACTGAAAAACCTGCGTTTGCTCCTTCTACCAGGTGTTTTGTTGCATTTGGACAAAATCTGAGGGGGGGGGGTTCTGTCTTATTGTATATAATCTGAGGTGAACAATAGAAACAGCGGGTGACCGCTGTTGCGAATTCGGGAATTTGGGAAATCGGGATTGGGGTGCACGATGGGGACTTTTCACCTTCTTGCATTGGAGGACAACGAGGAGTACCAGAAGGTGCTTCGCAGCATGCTGTCCAAATACCCCGGCAGGTCGCGGCTTGACGTCGACATTATATCCGGGGTCACCACGTTCGAGGCGCTTATGGCCTCGGATGATCGCGTCGACATCTTCCTCACCGACATCGATTTAGGCGAAAGCAATCCCTCGGGCATCGAACTGGTCAGCCGCTATTTCCCTGCGGGCAGTTCCACCCAGGTCGTCTACATTTCCGGCCATGTCGAGTACTGCACGTCGGTCTATCAGACCGAGCATACGTATTTCCTGCTCAAGCCCATCAACCAATCCGACTTCGACGCCGCGCTCGACAAGGCGCTGTCCAACCTGCAGGACAGCCGCCAGCTTCCTGTGGCCATCCAGCACAACGGCACGGTCACCATGGTCGACCCCGTCGAGGTGGAGTTCGTCGAAAGCGAGCGCCGCAAGATGCGCCTACACTCCGTGCGCGGAGAATGCATCGAAACGTACGCCACGCTCGGCCAGATGCTCGACATGCTGCCCGAGTGCTTCGTCCAATGTCATAAAAGCTATCTGGTGAATATGGCGTGCATCGTTGAGCTGCGCCCGGGCAGCGTGCTGCTTCGTTCGGGCAGGGAAGTGCCCGTCAGCCAGCGTCAACGCACGTCGGTGCGCGACTCGTTCTTCCACTACGTCGGCCTCAACGCGCGGTAGGCGTTCGGCAGCATGTCCTCGCTCAAGATCGCCGTCCTTTGCGTTTTGGCGGCGTATCTGCTGGTCGTCGCCTTCAACTTCATAACGAAGCTCCGCAGCGCGCGGCTTATGCAGAAGCTGCTGTGCATGCTATTCCCCTTAAGCCAGATCTGCCTGATTGCGTATCCCTTGGCGTGCTCTGCAAGTTACGAGCTGCCGGCTGGGGTGTATGCGTCGCTCATCGTGCTCGGTATCGTATGCGGGCCGGTCGACCTGCTGCTGTTCCGCGCGCTCGACCAGGCGTGCCGATGGTTTGATTCGTCCAGCAAGGTGAACATGCTCCAAGAACAGCTGCAGGTGCAAAGCGCCTTGCGGCAACGTTCCCGCCACGAGCGCGACCAGGCCAGCGCGTTGCGCGATCAGCTTCGCGAGCGACTCGAGCAGGCGCGCGCCGACTTGCGGGCGGATCAAGCAGGCAAGGCGGGCGAAAGCCTGGAGGACGTCATCTCCCTTATCGGAACGCGGCCCCAGCGATTCTGCCAGCACCCCGCCGTCGATGCGTTGCTGGAGCAGAAGGCCCGTGCGGCAAAGGACTTGGGTGCGTCCTTTTGCGCTGAGCTGGATATCCCTGCGGATATCCAGCTGCCTGGCGTGGAGCTGTGCGCGGTGTTTTCCAATCTGCTGGACAATGCGCTCAATGCCTGTGCGAAATCACCTGACGGGGGGCGTCGCGTCGAAGCTACCGCGCGCTTGTGGGGAATGTACCTGGTCGTCGATGTGGAGAACAGCTGCCCGCCTCCTTGGGAACGGGGACGGGTTGAAGGCGTTTCGGCGACAGGCGGTGCCGGCGGTTCGGGCCGTCCGCCGTCGGGCGATGCCGGCCATCAAGGCGATGGCGACGCGGCCTGCCCGTTCCCCGACCTGTCCGTGCCGCATGGCTGGGGCAGGGCATCGTGCGCGAGGTGGCACGACGCCATGACGGCACGTTCGAGGCGGGAAAGGTCGACGGCGTGTACCGCGTGCGCGTGATCTTGAAGCAAGACCGGGCCGCTCAGGATGGGGGTGATGACGAATGGAGCCGATGATCCTCGGCATTCCCGCGGGTGCGTTCGTGGTGCTGTCCGTCGTCGCGCCCACGTGGCTGGTGTATCTGGGGTTCGAATCCCGCATCCTGCATCTGCGGAATCGGTGGGCATATTGGGCCGTTGGCCTGTCTCTTATGGTGTTTGCCCTGTGCGTGAGAGGGTATTTGGCCGAGTTTGCCGATCTGTTGCTCGGCGTGCTCATGGCCGCGGCTCCTTTGCTGTTCGGAAGGGGGACGTTGGCGCGGCGCGTCACCTTATCGGCGTTCGGCCTGGTTATCGTGCTGCCCGGGGATCTGTTCCTCGATATGACCTTCGATATCCTAGCGGGCGCTACCGTTCACGATTACGCAACGGTTGCAGCCAACGCCACGTTGTTCGCATGCGCAATGCTGCTCGAGGTGTTCGTGGAGATAGCGCTGTTCTGGGGCCTTACCGCGTTGGTTCGGAGGTTCTATCCGGAAGAAGGGGCCGCCGCCTCCGCGCCGTCGTCGCGCCGTGCGTTGGTCATCGCCTCGTCGTTCGCGTTGTTCTCCGTGGTCCAGGCGTTGCTATTGGCACTGTGCTTCAGCGTGGCGGTAGGGCCGTGCGGCGGCGATTCGCTGCTGCTGCGCCTATTCGGCCTGCTCATGCTGTTGTGCTTCGGCGTGGACGCCGTGCTACTGCTTTCGGTGGGCAGGTTCCGCAGCAAGGTGCGCGACGATGCCCGCGCCGCCGATTTGAACGGCGAGCTCGATCGATATCTGGCGGACTATCAGGCAACGGTCGACATGGCCCAGCGCTCGGCGCGCCTGCGCCACGACCTGCGCAACCAGGTTCAGGTGGCTAACGCTCTGGCCGAACGCGGCGAGCTCGAGCTAGCCGAGCAGCATATCGACGCCATGCTGAAGGAGCTAGACGTGCGATAGCATTGCGTGGTGAACGGGTGCGGCCCGCGCCGGGCCGAGCGGGTGCCGGGTAGCTTGATCGGCCGTCACGCCGCCGCCGCTGCCGGCAGGTCGGCGGGTTGGGCACCCGCGCCGCCTCGTGGGTCATCCGACCGGGCTCTCCGTTGCCTGCTCCCGCACGCCTTTCCGCGTTTTCATGTGCGGTTTCGGTTACTTCTCGCCGATGGCGCATCGCGTGGCGGGCAGGCGGGGCCGCGTGTGGTAGGCTAGCGGACCAAAAGAGAACGCACTCCTTCGAAAGGGGGCCGTCATGACCGATGCCGCATCCACGCTTCCCGCCGTTTATGCCGTCGCGCAAACTCCGCAGGCGGGTGCCGCAACCGCCGACCTCGTTCGCAGTTTGGGCGTCGCCGCGCAGCCCGACATCGTCGCCGCGCGCCGCCTGCTCCATCGCTTCCCCGAGGTGTCCGGTCATGAGGCGAACACGCAGAAGCTGCTGTGCGAACAGCTCGATGAGCTGGGAATTCCGTACCGAATGCTCGACAACAACGGCATCATCGCAACCATCGCCGGCACCGCTCCCGGGGCGTACGACGCCGATGGGGTGCCGGCGCGCCGCGTTGCCCTGCGCGCCGACATGGACGCGCTGCCCGTCACCGAGCAGACGGGCCTTCCCTTCGCCTCCGAGAACCCCGGCGTCATGCACGCCTGCGGCCATGATGCGCACATGGCCATGATGCTCGGCGCCGTGCGCATCCTGCGCGACGCCGCTGATACGCTGGCAGGCGAGGTCCGCATCATCTTCCAGCCCGCCGAGGAGATCTCCATCGGCGCCCTATCCATGATCGAGGCCGGCGCGCTCGACGGCGTGGACGCTATTTACGGCGCGCATATCTGGAGCGAAGTGCCCGCCGGCACCGTGTCCTGCGCGCCTGGGCAGCGCATGGCCAACACCGATTGGTTCCGCATCGACATCGACGGCGTATCGGCGCACGGGTCCATGCCGCATAAGGGCGTGGATGCCGTGGTGGTGGGCGCTGAGATGGTTACGGCGCTTCAGGTCTTGGTCAGCCGCGATGTTTCCCCGTTCGAACCTGTGGTGGTCACCGTGGGCGAGTTCCACGGCGGTCAGGCGCGCAACATCATGGCCGGCCACGCGTGGCTTACCGGCACCGTGCGCACGTGGTCCGAGGGCCTGCGTTCCGAGGTTCCCGATCGCCTGGAGCGCATCGTCAGCCGTATCGCCCACGCGTTCGGCGCCAAGGCGCACTTCACGTTCGAGCCGGGCAACGCCGGGCTTGCAAACGACCCCACGTGCGCCGAGGTGGCGCGCCAGGCGGTGATCGACACGCTGGGCGAGCAGGGCGTCGCCGACTACCGCGGCACGCTGTCGGGTGAGGACTTCAGCGAGTACCTCCGCATCGTGCCGGGCGTGTTCTGCTTCGTGGGAACCAGGAATCCCCAGGTGGGAGCCGACCATCCGCAGCACAGCTGCCACTACACCGTCGATGAGGACGTGCTTGCCAAGGGCAGCATGGTGGCGGCCCAATGGGCCTGCCGCATGCTCTCGGGCGCCAAGGAGTAGCGCTTCGCGTGAACAGGGGACGGAGGTGCGTTCACGCGGGGTAACGTTCCGTTGATTTCGCGCACATTCAGCGTGAACGCACCTCCGTCCCCTGTTCGGGGTTTTGCGTCATTGCGTCCTTTGCGATGGACTTGTCGATATCCGTGCTGTTTTATTCGGCAAGCGGTATAATGCAGTGGTTCAATATCATTCGCAATCGAAAGGACATGCCATGCCGGAGATGATCTCGGTCGAGCAAGCGCGTGACCTGGTGTTATCGCACGTTTCCCAGCTGCCTGCGGAAACGGTCCCCGTGTTGGATGCGGCCGGCCGCGTCGCCGCCGTCGACCTGAAAAGCGATATCGACATCTCGCCGTTCGCCCATGCCGCCATGGACGGGTTCGCCATGCGCGCTGCCCAGTTGCAGTCCGCAAGCCCTGAATCGCCCGTCGAGCTGGATGTCATCGCGGAAGTCGCCGCCGGTGACACCTTCGAGGGCGACATCCCCGAGGGCGCATGCGTGCGCATCATGACCGGCGCGCCGCTGCCCGCAGCGGCCGACGCTGTGGTGAAGTACGAGATCGTGCGCAACGTGGAAGGCGACGGCCGCCCCGGCAGCCGCGTCGCCTTCGAGGCTCCCGCCAAGCTGCGCGGCAACGTGCGCGAAGCGGGCGAGGAGGCGCGCGCCGGCGAGGCCGTCGTCCGTGCCGGCGAGGTCATCAACGCCGCGGGCGTGGGCTTTCTGGCCGGTTGCGGCGTGACCGAGGTCCCCACCCCGCGCCGCCCGCGCGTCGCCATCATCTCCATCGGCAGCGAGCTCGTGCCGCCCACCCAGGTGCCTACCGCGGGCAAGATCCGCAACTCCAACGGCTATGCGCTGGCCGCGGCCGCGCGCGCCGCGGGCGCGCTTCCCACCATGCTGCCCATCGTGGAGGACTCGCTCGAGGCCTTGAAGGTGGCGGTGCTCGAAGCGGTGCGCGAGTACGACTTCGTGGTCACAAGCGGCGGCGCCTCCGACGGCGACTTCGACTTCATCAAGCCTTGCGTCGAGCAAACCGGTGAGCTGCTCATGACCCGCGTGAACATGCGCCCGGGTAAAGCGCAGACGTTCGGCCTGGTCAACGGCACGCCCGTGTTCGGCCTGCCGGGCAATCCGGCCGCAGCGTACTGCGGCTTCGAGATGCTCATCCGCCCGGCGCTGCGCAAGATGCAGGGGTATTCGAACCTGCAGCGCCCGCTCGTGAAGGCACGCCTCGCGCGCGACGCGAAGAAGGGCGACACGCGCCGCATCTACCTGCGCGCTACCATCACGAAGGACGCCGACGGTGCCTACGCCGTCGAGCCGGCGAAGAACCAGAGCTCGGGTCTGTTCGGCGTCATCCAGCGCAGCAACTGCCTGGCGGTTCTGCCCGAGGGCGGGGAAGGCCGCACGGCCGGCAGCCTTGTAGAGTGCATCCTGCTCGACGTCAACGAGGACGTGTGCCTGTAGCCGGCATATGTTCGATTGATTAACGAACCGGGTCACAGGCGGTAAGGCTTGTGGCCCGGACGATCGGGAAGCATCCGGTCGCTTAGCGGGCTCGGCTGCGGGCGGGAAGGCCTGCAGCCGAGATGGCCGGCAACGTTTCGCCGGCGCTTAACCTTGGTATAAGGAGGAATCAATGACCGAACACGATCACGCATCCGCGCCCATCACGTTCGCCATCATCACCTGCTCCGACACGCGCGGCATGAAGCAGGACACCGCCGGCGCGGCGCTCGAGCAGCTCATCGCCGACAACGGCTGGGTATGCAAAAACCACGTGGTGGTGAAGGACGAGGTGCCGCAGATCAGCGCCGCCATCATGGAAGCGTGCGACACCATCGACGCCGACGTCGTCCTGACCTGCGGCGGCAGCGGCCTGTCGCTGCGCGACGTCACGCCCGAGGCCACGCAGGCCGTGTGCGACCGCAACGTGCCCGGCATCGCCGAGGCCATGCGTGCCCACAGCCTGGCCATCACGCCGTTCGCCATGCTCTCCCGCGCGCTGTGCATGCAGCGCGGCACGCACCTGGTGGTGAACCTCCCGGGAAGCGAGAAGGCCGCCCGCGAGAACTGGGACGGCATTGTAGCCGCCCTTCCGCACGCCGTGAAGATGATGGCCGGCGGCGGCCATTAGCAGCGGATTTGATAGGCGTAAATAACAGCAGGTCCTGCAGCTCCAATGAACTGCAGGACCTGTCTAGTTATACGGGGCGTAAACGTAATTGGTTCGCTGGGCTATTACTGATCTTTGTCTGCTACCAGTAGGAGAATGCCGCCAATACGGCTGACGAAGATAAATGTGCAAACGCCGAATGCGACGGTATTGGGTTTCGTGCCTTTGTAAATGCCCCAGCTATGCACAGTCATCGGAATCATCCAGGCGAGTGGGATGATTATCCAACATAAGCTGACGGTAAGGGTCAGACAGACGATGAAGTTGATCAAACGGAGAGTTTTGTTCGTTCCGTCTACAGCATATGTTGGGTGTGTCATGGTGACATTGACTGGAACGGGCGCGGCGTACGGCTGCTGCGGTGCGGCGCCGTAGGGCGATTGCGGTGCAACCGGCTGCTGGGCGGCAACGTATTGCTGCGGTGCCGCCGCAGGTTGCTGGGCGACCGGCGGGACCGGAGCTGCAGGTGGGACCGGTGCGGCGGTTGCCGCGGGTGCGGCCGGCGGAACCGGCGCGGCGGGCGCCGCCGGGGCTGCGGGAGCCTCGGGAACGGCAGGCGCTTCGGGCGCCTCGGGCTCCGGGACCGCGGCATTCAGGGGCGTTCCGCAGTTGCCGCAGAATTTCGCATCGGCGACGTTCTCGGTTGCGCAGTTGGGGCATAGCATGGCAGTACTCCATTTCTCTTGTCCCGGGCGGGCTTTGCGAATAGATTGATTGCGAACCGCTGCCAGCCCGTAAACCACTTGTGCTTATTGTAACTTATCGGTGCAGTTTTTATGGACGTTACGCTGGAATAGCGTTGCATAATCCCGGAAAACGTGGGGGAGTGAGGTTCGACAGCTAACCCTCCGTCCCCAAGTGTCAGGGGCGTTCGGCCCGCTTGCTGCCGGTATCTGCAGGGTTTGCGCAGAAGCGCCCCCGCATTTCCCCAGTGATATACTTGTGTCCGCTATAGGGAGACCCGTCGCGCGTCACGGCTTCGCCGACCTGCGCATTCGGGCAAAGCAATGGTTTCAAGAGGGTGCAGAACATGGCAGACAATACTCAGCTTCCCAACGGTTTCACCGGTTTCGCGTTCCGCAAGCCGGCGGGCGGTACCAGCGCGGCGGACGCCATCCGCGAGCGCGAAGCCCAGCGCGCGGCTCATGCCGGCCAGCCTGCGCCTGCGCAAACGCCTCGCCGTGGGGTGAACGGCTTCCTGACCGAGCGCGAAGCGGCATCCGACGCCGCCAACGAGGTGCGCGGCGCGTTCCAATACAACCGCGACCACGAGGAAACGTCGGCCGCGTATTCCGCAGACGGCGAAAACCCCGAGGGCCGCGTGGAGTTCGACCCCGAGAAGCTGGCCACCATCCCCGAGAAGGATCGCCGTTGGGCCTGGCTGGAAATCGACCTGAACGCCATCCGCCACAACGCCTCCGCCGTCAAGAAGATGATCGGCTCGGGCCGCCATATGATGGCCGTCGTGAAGGCCGACGCATACGGCCACGGCGCGGTGCGCGTTGCGAAGACGGCGCTCAACTCCGGCGCCGACTACTTGGGCGTCGCCACGGTCGACGAGGGCATCAAGCTGCGCGAAGGCCTGGTCAACGCACCCATCCTCATGCTTGCCGAGCCGCCCGCAAGCGCTATCCCGCTGCTGCTCGCGTACAAGATCATGCCGGCGGTGTACTCCTCCGAGTTCGCCATCAAATATGCGGAGGCCGCGGATTCTATGGGCCTGCGCGCGCCGTATCATCTGGCCATCAACACGGGCATGAACCGCATCGGCGTGCGTTGGGACGAAGTGGTGAACTTCATGCACCAGATCGGCTTCCACCGCGCGCTCGAGCTTGAAGGCGTGTTCACGCACTTCGCCACGGCGGATTGCCCGGAGACGCTCGACTTCCATATCCAGGCGAAGCGCTACATCGAGGCCGTCGAGGGGCTGCGCGCGGCGGGCATCAACCCCGGCATCGTGCACTGCGCGAACTCCGCCGCTGCCATCCGCTACCCCGACGTGCGCTTCGACATGGTGCGCCTGGGCATCGGCCTGTACGGCTACCAGCCATGCCCCGAGACCACGCCGCTCATCGAGCTGCGCCCGGCTATGAGCGTGCACGCGCGCATCACCGACACGCGTCTGGTGCCCATGAGCGAGGGCGTCAGCTACGGGCTGAACTACCGCAGCCCTGGCAGCGTGAAGATTTGCACCGTGCCCGTCGGGTACGGCGACGGCCTGCGCCGCGGGCTGTCAAGCCGCACCGACTTCCTGGTCGACGGCGTGCGCTGCCGCCAGGTGGGCAACATCTGCATGGACCAGTGCATGTTCGAGGTTGATCTGCGCAGCTACGCGCGCCGTCGCCGCGTCGATCCCCAGGTGGGCGACGAGGTCCTTATCGTGGGCCAGCAGGGCGACGCCATGGTCACCATCGAGGAGATGTGCGAAACCCTGGGCACCATCCCGCACGAGCTGTGCATCGGCTTCGCCCAGCGCATGCCGCGCTACTACGTGTAGAAGGGGAAGTGGGGGCTGCACCGCGCTGGCGAGCCTGACTGGATCCTTTCGCCAAGTCGGTGCACGGCCGAACCCCTAGCGCCTTTTGGCAAGTGAAAGAAAAAGCCTTCCGTTTCCGCAGCGTTGGGAACGGAAGGCTTTCTTGTATGTGTAGGTTTCAGAATCGTGTGAGATGGCGAACGGGGGAAGTTGCTGGCTGCCGCGCTTATCCGCGAACGCCGCGGTAGCGTTGCTTCCCGGGTTTTCCGCGCTTTCGCCTGCGGCCTCCTCGACCGTGCGACGCCTTCGGTCAGCGTCTTCCCGCTACTGCAGCGTGGCATCGACGGCGCTGATGAGCGCGTTGCGCAGGCCGGCGGCCTCGAGCGCGGCCACGCCCTTGATGGTGGTGCCGCCGGGGCTGCACACGGCGTCCTTCATGGCGCCGGGGTGCGTGCCCGTGGCCAGATGCAGCTGCGCGGTGCCGGCCATCATCTGCGCGGCCAGGCGATAAGCGGTGGCGCGGGGCAGGCCGTTCTTCACGCCGCCGTCGGCCAGCGACTCCAGGAACATGGCGGCGAAGGCGGGGCCGCACCCGGCCACGGCGCTGGCGGTCGAGAGCAGGTGGCCCGCAACGGGCTCGATAAGCGCGATGTCGCCGAACAGCCCGGTGAACGTCTCCCATTCATCGGCGCTGAGCGAGTGCTTCTGCTCGCAGGCGATCACGCCGCATCCCACGGCAATGGGCGTGTTGGGGATGGTGGAAAGGTGATGGCTGCCGGCGCCCAGCAGGTCCTCGTAGAAGTCGAACAGCAGGCCCGCGGCAACCGACACCACGGCCTTGCCGGCAAGCGCTTCGCGCGCCGGCGCCAGCACGTCGGCCACCATGTAGGGCTTCACGGCCACGATGATCAGGTCGCTTGCCTCGGCGACTTCGGCGGGGGTGTGCACGGCGTTCGCGCCCAGCGGCTTGCAGCTGGCCTCCAGCTTGTCGAAGTGCGCGGCGCAGGCGGTGATGCGGCCGCCATCGAAGCCGGCGTGGTTCACCAGCCCCTTCGCCATGGCCTGGGCCATGTTGCCGAACCCGATGAAGCCGATGCGTGCGGTGCTTGCGTCCATTGCGTCTCCTTTGCCGTGTTGCTCCCGTTGTCCGCGATTCGCGTTGCAGATGATTCTACGCCATCCCCATGTCCAGCGTGTGACGAAGCGCCCAGTGGCGAAGGGGTTGCGCGGCAAGTGGCCCAGCCGGCAAGTGGCCGGATGGCCAGATGGTCAGGTGGTGAAGCGGCTGCGCAGCGCGACAGCCGGCTGACGAAGGGGCTGCGCGGTGCGATGGTTGGGCGGCGAAGCGGCCGCGCGCTGTGGCGATCGCGCGGCGAAGCGGCCGCGTGCGGGCCAGTCGAACGTCCGATGAAGTGACCGCGCAGCGCTGCGGTCGCGCTCCGAAGTGGTTTTGGCAAAACCAACAAAAACGAAAATGCGGGTATATTGAAAAATGCTGGTTAGGTCAAACCTATAAATCTGTCCCACTAAATCCCTATTCAATCGTATCGGTATTCCACAGCATTATGCACAAAAACCAAAACATGCCCTATTCTTCGGTAGATATTTCGCATACTTCGCAGGGTACCGCGACCGCTCACCGGGAAAACCCGCATGCTGCAAATCCTCGATGCAGCGTGCGTCTCGTTCAGGCGTATGGTTGTTCTCGAAGGTTCCGGACCTTTCCGAACCCTCATGCAGGCTTCCGTGTTTGCGGTCGGGGCCGATCTGCGCGGCCCCGACGGCAATCAAGGCAACTTCTGCAAGGCGCATGACGAGGCGCCGTGTCTGCTGGGGGATCCTGTTCTGAAAAACGAAATCGCTGATGACGAGTGAAACAGGTTGCGTGCCGCCAGCGCGAAAGCGCGGCGTATCGCGCCCGGCCCCATGCGCCTTCGCACGCTGGGGCAGGGTGTGCCGTCTCCGCCAAGACCGAGTGCTCCGCATGGGCGCGGCTGATGGCTGCGCGCCTTCGCACGGCGTCCTTCGCCTTGGTGCGCCCCGGCGCGCGAACCTGTGAGAGGGGATGCGAATCCTATGAATCTATCTCGAAGAGGTTTCCTCAAGGCCACCGGCGGCGCGCTTGCCACCAGCCTGGCTTTCGAGCTGTCCTCGCAAACCACGGCCTTCGCTGCCGAGACCGAAAAGGAATGGAAGCTCGAGGGCACCGAGGAACGCACCAACATCTGCTGCTATTGCGCCGGCGGCTGCGGCAGCCTGTGCTCGTCGCGCAACGGCGAGCTGATCAACCTGGAGGGCGACCCGGACCATCCCATCAACGAGGGCGGTCTGTGCCCGAAGGGCGCCACCATGTTCCAGCTGCGCAATATCGTGGATCCGGCCACGCGTCAGGTCGTGAAGAACCCCGATCGCGTGACCAAGCCTATGGTGCGCCGTCCCGGGGCCAGCGATTGGGAAGCAATCACCTGGGACGATGCCGTCAAGGAGATCGCGCGCCACGTGAAGGACACGCGCGATGCGACGTTCGTCGAGCGCCGCGAGGACGGCTTGACGGTGAACTACACGCCCGCCATCGCCAGCCTAGGCGGTTCCCAGGAAAACTCCGAGGAGCAGTACCTCATCACCAAGATGATGCGTTCCCTGGGCATCGTCGCTCTGGACAACCAGGCGCGCGTGTGCCATAGCTCCACGGTGGTGGGCCTGGCCCCCACGTTCGGCCGCGGCTCGATGACCAGCCACTGGACCGACATGGCCAACACCGACTACATCCTGCATTGCGGTTCGAACAGCTGCGAGAGCCACCCGGTGAGCAGCCTGCACCTTGAACGCGCCCACGAGCGCGGTGCGAAGTGGATCGTCGTCGACCCGCGCTACACCCGCACCGCCGAGCAGGCCGACATCTACTGCCCGCTGCGCAGCGGCACCGACATCGCCTTCTACGGAGGCATGTACAACTACATCATCGAGAACCTCATCGAGCCGGGCTTGGCCGAGTACAACCGCACGGGGCAAAACCCTGCGAACTACAACTTCGAGTACTTCGTCAACTACACCAACGCCAGCTACCTGCTCGACCCCGAATTCGCCTTCGATGCTGCAACGGGCCTGTTCAGCGGTTGGGAAGAGGAGTCCAAGACCTACAACAACCACTCGTGGCATTACCAGACGGAATCCACCGAGGAGTGGGACACGTCGGCTTCGGGCGACTACGCATGGGTCAAGGGCGAAGGCGTGCCCGAGTTCACGCCGCCTGTGTTCACCAAGCCCAAGCGCGATATGACGCTGCAGGACCCCATGTGCGTGTATCAGCAGTTCAAGAAGCATTACGAGCGCTACGACCTTGACACGGTTTGCAGCGTGTGCGGCATGGATCGCGACACGTTGGAGCTCGTGTACAAAACGTACAGCGAATCGGGCGCTCCGGGCAAATCGGGCACCATCCTGTACGCGCTCGGTCAGACGCAGCATTCCTATGGCGGTCAGAACACGCGCGCCATGTCCATCCTCCAGCTGCTGCTCAACAACATCGGCATCCCCGGCGGCGGCGTGAACGCGCTGCGCGGCGAGCCCAACGTCCAGGGCGCCACGGACATGGCCATGCTCGTCGACGAGCAGCCCGGCTATCTGAAGTGGGCGAACACCACCGATCGCTCCAGCTTGCGCAAGTGGCTGGAATCCCAAACCTATTCGGCGGGCTACTACACCAACAAGCCGAAGTTCATGGTCAGCGCGCTGAAGGAATGGTTCGGCGAGAACGCCACCGTGGACAACGACTACGGCTTCGATTGGTGGCCGAAGGTGCCTTCGGAGAAGGGCGCGCAGGACTTCACGCACATCTCCACGTTCGAGCTGATGGACAAGGGTATCATGAAGGGCTACTTCAACTGGGGCATGAACCCGTGCCATTCCGCCCCCAACGCCGGCTTCGTACGCCGCTCCATGGCCAAGCTCGATTGGCTCGTGGTGGCAGACCAGGTCGAGACCGAGTCCGCCTGCTTCTGGCGCGCGCCCGACATGAACCCCGCGGACGTGCAGACCGAGGTGTACTTCCTGCCGTGCGCGCTCATCTACGAGAAGCCCGGCATGATCTTGAATTCCGGCCGTTGGATCCAGTACCGCTACCAGGCCGTCGAGCCCTGGGACGAGGCCAAGCCCGACTACGAGATGTGCGATCTGATCTGGACCGCCATCTGCGACCTGTACCGCCAGGAGGGCGGTGCCAACCCCGACCCGATCCTCAAGACCAAGTGGGATTACTACGTGGACGGCAAGATGGACCCGCGCCCCGTGGCCTGGGCCCTCAACGGCTATCGCGTGGCCGGCACCGAGTGCGACGCTAGCTCCGCGAACCCGAAGACCGACCTGCTCACGGGCTATTCCGAGCTTGCCGCCGACGGTTCCACCGCATGCGGCATGTGGGTGTACTCCGGCTTCTGGAACAACAACGACGCCCCGCTCGACGCCGCCGAGCAGCCCTGCGCCAGCCGTGACTTGTCCGACCCCACGGGCCTGGGCCTGTACCCGAAGTGGTCCTACGCCTGGCCGAACAACCGCCGCATCTTGTACAACCGCGCCTCGGCCGACACCAAGGGCAAGCCCTGGAACCCCGACCGTGCGTTGTGCGAATGGGACGGCCAGAAGTGGAAGCTCAACGACAACGCCGACTTCGTGGCCGTCAAGGGCGGCAAGCCGGTGGAGCCGAACAACAACGCGTTCTTCATGACGTGGGAGCAGAACGCGCGCCTGATCAGCTACGGCATGGTTGACGCGCCCATGCCCGAGCACTACGAGCCCTTCGAAAGCCCGCTTGAGCGCAACATCATGAACGGCAGCTTGGCGAACCCGTGCATCAAGTTCGCCGGCAACGCCTCCACGGCGCACGCCGACTTCAGGGAGTTCCCGTATGTGGCCACCACGTACTCGGTGACCGAGCACTGGCAGACCGGCGGCCAGACGCGCATGTGCCCGGCGCTCATCGAGGCCATGCCCACCCAGTTCATCGAGCTGTCCGAGGAGCTGGCGGCGGAAAAGGGCATCAAGAACGGCGACAAGGTGCACGTGTGGAACAACCGCGGATCGGTGGAGATCCCCGCGGTGGTCACGCGTCGCGTGCAGCCGCTCACCGTCAACGGCGAGAAGCGCCACCTGGTCGGCATGACGCACCACTACAGCTGGGCGGGCGTGTTCGGCACGGACGTCAACACGGTGAACGACCTGACGCCCAACGTCGGCGACCCCAACTCGTTCATCCCGGAATACAAGGCGTTCCTCGTGAACATCGAGAAGGCATAAGGAGGAGTGGGAAACATGTCTGAGAAAGCGATTCTGTTCGATTCCTCCAAATGCACCGCCTGCAAAGGCTGCCAGGTGGCGTGCAAATGCTGGAACGAGCTGCCCAGCCCCACGGAGCTCAACGCGTGCGCGGCGAGCTTCACCGGAACGTACCAGAACCCGCCCGATATCAACGGCATCACGCGCCTGATCATCTCGTTCAACGAGACCGAGCCGGCAGCCGCGCTTGCCACCAAGCCCATCGGCTGGGCGTTCGGGCGTCGCAGCTGCCAGCATTGCGACAACGCGCCCTGCGTGGCCGTGTGCCCGCATGGCGCGCTCACCCAGGACCTTGACACGGGTTTCGTCAACGTTGACCAGGCACAATGCGTCGGGTGCGGCTATTGCTCGAGCGCGTGCCCGTTCGACGTCCCGCGCTACGACGGCGGCGATGGCCCGCTGGCGCAGCTTCGCCTGGAGAAGTGCACGGGTTGTCTGGACCGCGTGAAGCACGGCATGGAGCCGGCGTGCGTGGCCACGTGCCAGCCCGATGCGCTGACGTTCGGCGACCGCGATGAGCTGGTAGCCATCGCTCGCGAGAAGGTCGCATGGCTGCGCGAACGCGGCTACGAGAACGCTTGCGTGGCCGGTGATTCCGAGGATTATCCCACGCATGTGCTGCACGTGTTGAAGTACGGTTACAAGGCCCATGGCATGGTGGAGCATCCGCAGGTGCCGGCGACGGTGGAGATGACCCGCGTGATGAAGCCGATCACCGGCGCCCTGTCCGGCTTGACGGTGGTGGGCTTGGCCGCCATGTTCGGCCTGGCCGCGGGGTACAAGCGCAACAAGCTGGCCTACAACCCCGAGACGGGCGACACCATCGACGTCGATAGGGGCGAGGTCGTCAAGCAAGGCGATGGCCAGGATGAGATGAGTGTGATGGAGCACATCGCGGAGAACATTGGCCGGAAGGGAGGCCGCTAATGAGCAAGAGCGTGAGCGTTTCCCCGCAGGATTGGGCAAGTGATCAGGAGTTCCTGAAGCGCGAGGCCGCGGCGGGAGAGCGGCGCATCAAGCGTCACTCGCGCCAGACGCGCTGGACGCACGGCATCACCATCGTCTGCTGCCTGCTTCTGTGCGTATCGGGCTTGTTCGTGTTCGTGCCGGCGCTGGGGCAGACCCTTGGCGCGCAAGCGGTGTTCACCATCCGCATGTCGCATCGCGTCATCGGCGCCATATTCGTGTTGGTGCCGCTGATCAGCGCCATCATGGCTCCGAAGGGCGTTGCGCATGTGTTCAAGAACCTGTTCGCGAAATGGAACAGCGACGACAAGAAGTGGATGCTGCTGTTCTTCCCGTACCTGTTCATGGCGAAGTGGATCCACATGCCCGACCAGAACGAGGTGAAGTCCGGCCAGCGCTTTGCCGACGGCATGCTGTGGCTGGCGGGCGCGCTCATGGGCGTCACGGGCGTGCTGCTCGTGCTCAACGGCTGGCTTGTTGATTTCGGCGGTGCCCATGGCGTGATCCTGTGGCTGCATGACCTGGGATTTCTGCTGATCGCCGTGTTCGGCCTGGCGCACATCTTCCTGGGCGCGGGCATCTTCCAGCCGTATCGCGGCACGATTCGCTTGATGTTCGGCGACGGTACCGTCAGCGAGTCCGATGCGCTGTACCACTGGGGCCATTGGGCGCGCAAGGAGCTGGAAAGCGGCAAGAACGTGATTCGCAAGCAGTAGGTTCGCCGCGCTGCGGTTTCGCGTAAAGGAATAAAATTGCAGGGTGCGCCGACCTTCGGGCCGGCGCACCCTGTTTTGCAGCCGATGGTTGTGCAGTCGTCGTCGAGCCTGCCCGGCTGGCGGTGGGCGGGTGATGACGCTCGGGAGGCGCGCTTTTGCGACTTGCAAACCTGCTTGGCCAGCAGTCTGCGGTGTCTCCTAGACGGAAACGTGGCTTTTGCCCGAGCGCAAAAGCCACGTTGTTGCGTCTTCTCCGATGGTCCAAAGGGTTATTTGCTCAATGCCCAGGCGATGCCCTTCGCCATGCGTAGGGCGGGTTCCTTGAAGTGGTTGCCGGGGTTTTGCTCGAAGACGGTGGGCACGCCTCTGGCCTCGAACAGCTCGACGACATCGCGCGTGCCTTGCGCCACATTGCGCAAAAGCCTGCTGGGCGTGCGTGCCTCCTTGCTGCCAAGCGAGAAGTATGCGCAGGCGGGTTTGCGGGCGAACTCGGTTGCTTGCGCGTAGCCGGTGAAATCCGGGTACCACAGCGACCCCGATGCGCTTGCGACGCATCCGAAAGACGCGCTGTTGAAGCAGGCCCACGTGGCGAACAGCCCTGCAAGCGAATAGCCCGCCAGCACACGTTGCTCGGGTTTGCGCGGCGCGTCCCCCTCGACGCGAGGGATGATCTCGCTTTCAAGCAGGCGGAGCTGTTCGGCCGCTTTGCCCGCAAACGGGGCGTCGTCGGCGAACAGTCCGGGGCATTCCCAAGGCGTCAGATCGTCGTTCCAGCAACGCGGCCGTATGGCGGCGAGCACGAATTCCCGACAGCCAAGCTCACGGCACAACCGCAGCACCTCGGACCCATCGCCATCATGAACATGCAGGTAAACCGCCGGAAGGCCGTCCAAGGGGGAAGGGTTTGTCCTGCCGGTATGCTGGCGGCTTCGGGCGTCTGTGCGTTCTTGGCTGCATGACGGCTTTAGGGCGCAGCCTTCGTTGCGGCCATTGTCGTCTGCGTGCTGATCCCGGCTGTTGCAAGTTTGCTGTTGGGAGCAGCGACCGTTGCGCTCGCTATCCAGGAGCCCTTCGCCTGCGCAATGTGCTGGCACGTGCACGGTCACGTGATTGCCGCAAACATCGAATTCCCTGACTATATCTTCGCTATCCATGTTTTGCCTCGTGTGCGCTGAAACGAATTTCGCTCGTGATGCTTCGTTTCATCCCGGATGCGTTCTTCTCTATTCGCATCCTATGCCGGGCGTGCCGCTGCTGTTTTTGCCCCGCGCCCACGCCCGGCAACCATCTTCTGCTTGCGATTCGCTTCGCGTGCGCCCTGGCTTTTCGCCAGGTTCGCCTCGCTTCAGGCGCAGATGCCCTAGGAGCGGAACGTGATGCCTTCGGGCAGGTCGTTGGTGTCGAAATCGTCCTCGTCATCCTCTTCGGCTTCGGTGGGCGTGACGACGACGGGCTCGGGTTCGCGCTCTTCGCCGAATGCATCCTCGAACGGGGCGAGGACGGCGCGCGGCACGGCGAACGTGATGTGGCCGATGGCCCCGGGGTGCGCGGCGATCCAGGCACGGAACAACTCGATGACCACCTCGGGATCGAAGCCCTGCGGACCGGCGCCGAACGCGCCCACGATCAGCGTTTCGGCCCCGTTGGCTGCAGCGATGCGCAGCAGCGCCTCCACGCGGGCGCGCAACGCCGTCTCGACCTCTCGCTCGGAGCGGTGATTCTCCAACGCATGGGTGCGGTTGGGCTCAGGGATGGCCAGCACATCGGCACGGCGGATATCGCCGTCGTGGACGAACGTCACCTGGGGCAGGTACAGCGCGCGGTCGGTGTAAAGCTGGCCGGACGCAAACCCGCGGTTGGCGGCATGATACGTGCTTTTGCAGCCGCACAAAACCGGGTACAGATTGCTCTCCGAGCACAGGATCTGCTCGGGCCCGAAAGCGCCATCCTCGTACGCGCCGCCCGGGCGCATGAACGAGCACGGGTCCACGACCACGGTCTTACCCTTCGCGCTATGCACCGCCTTCACGGTAAAATCGCTGGTCACGCTGGTGGTGGTTGCCGCGCCCTCCTCGACTTCGGGCAGTTCCAGCTCGCGTCCTTCGCCGTCTTCGTAGATGATGGCGGCGTTGATGGTTTCCTGGGTGTCCTTGGAAAACGCCCCGCGCATCAGCGCAAGGTTGCTCGCGGCGGCGGCTTTTCTCTCATCGCGTGTAGGCATGGTCTCTCCTTAAGGCAGATGATTCGACTTACCGTTCATCGTAGCAGCTGGCAAGCCCGCCACAGCCCGATGTTTCCGCGATTTAACGCAACCGTTAGCAACGGCGTCCCACCGCCCGCGGGCGGCGCGCGAACGGTGGTTTAAAACCGTCCAGAACTTGCATTTTGTACCTTCCAGGCCGGGTGGTTCGCCCCATGCGGGCATTGCCGGCCGCTGCTTGCGGATGCGGCAGCCATCCCCTATGGACTTCCAATCATTACCTCGTTTACCGCGCTTTTTTCGCTGTTGTGCTAGGCTGTTGACCAAGGAAAACGTTGCCTGCTTGCGCGGTTCGCAAACCCACCAGCTGCGCGATGGGCACGTCACCGTCCGATGCACGGAAAGGGGCAAACCATGCCGAAACCGCATATTCCGCTCGATGAGCTGCGCGTGCAGGTGGAGTCATGTCGCCGCTGCCCGCTGTGCGACGGCCGTACGCAAACGGTGTTCGGCGTGGGCAATCCTCATGCTCGCGTGATGTTCATCGGCGAGGCGCCGGGCAAAAACGAGGACTTGCAAGGCGAGCCGTTCGTCGGCGCCGCCGGGCACTACCTCAACGAGCTGCTCGGGTGCGCCGGTCTGCGCCGTGAGGACGTGTTCATCGCCAACGTGCTGAAGTGCCGCCCTCCCGGAAACCGCGACCCGCGACCGGAGGAGATTCAGACCTGTACGCCCTTCCTGCGCGAGCAAACGCGCACCATCGACCCGGAAGTCCTGGTCACGCTTGGGAAGTTCTCTACGCAGTTCGTCCTGAAGACGCAGGTGGGCATCACGCGCCTGCACGGTCGCGTCCAACGAGCGGGCAAGTTCCTCGTCTTTCCCATCTTCCACCCCGCCGCCGCGCTCTACGACGGCGCAAAGCGCGAAGCCCTGGAAAACGACTTCGTTACCCTAGGCCAGGTGCTACATCAACTGGACGAGCAAAAGGCAAAAGCCGCGAAAGAGGCGGAGCAACAAAACGGGCAGTAGCCGCAACGGGGGAGAGAGCCGGCGGAAGCGCTTGAAGGGGCAACGAAAATAAAAGGAGCCGGAATCGAGGAGAATACCGGCTAGGCGCCCAAGTCGTGGAGGGCAAACGCGGTTCGGCTGGTTTGCCCGAATATAAAAGCGCAAGCTTCGGGTCGAGTTATCGCGTGGGGCGAGCCGGTCACGCATGTATTGAGGGCTTTATGGCAGATAGCCTCCGTCCCCAAATGTCGGGCAGCAATCGGTGATGTTTGCGAGATATCGCAGCGACGCGATTGCCGGCTAGCTTGTAGAACCTGCGCACACTCGGGCTTGGGTTGTCATCCCGTGCTAACCTGCTAACGAATAAAAGACGCTCGAGCAAGGTGAATCCCGTATGCCGCAAATAACTCCGCAAAACCCTCCGCAGCCTGGGGCGCAACATATGCCGCAAAACCCTCCGCAAGACTTCGATCCTATCGCCTATATCAACGCTCCCCGTTGGCAGGCTTCGCGTTTGGGCCTCGACCGCATCCGCGAGCTGCTGAAGCGCCTGGGCGATCCTCAAAACGATCTGCGCATCGTTCATGTTGCGGGCACGAACGGGAAGGGCAGCACGTGCGCTTATATCGCCAACGTGCTGCAGGCCGCTGGCTATCGGGTGGGGTGGTTCTCCAGCCCGTTCATCGAGCGCTTCGAGGAGCGGATTCGCGTGGACGGCAAGAACATTGCCATGCCCGACCTTGCGCGCGTGACGCTGCAAGTGCGCGAGCATGCCGAGCAAATGTCGGTGGAAACCGGTGACCACCCAACGGAGTTCGAGCTCATGACGGCGGTGGCGCTTCTGCATTTCGTCCAGGTGGGGTGCCAGGTTGCGGTGCTGGAGGTCGGTCTTGGCGGTCGTCTGGACTCCACCAACGTCATCGCGGCCCCTGATGTTGCCGTCATCACGCGCATCGGCCTCGACCATACCGACCTGCTCGGCGACACCATCGGCAAGATCGCTGCGGAGAAGGCCGGCATTATCAAGCCGGGAAGCTCCGTGGTGTCGTGGCCGCAGGAGCCTGAGGCCGCAGAAGCCGTGGAAGCGGCGGCGCACGCGGCAGGCTGCACGGTCGCGCAGCCCGATTTCCACGAGTTAGACATCGCGCCCGTTCGTCATCTCAACCCTGCGCAGATTGAACCCGGCAAGCCCGCGGTCACCCGCCCCTTCACCTACAAGGGCAACGCTTACGAAACCACTTTGCTGGGCAGCTATCAACCGCAAAACGCCGCGCTGGCTTTGGAGGCCGTGTTCGCGCTTCAGCGTCGTGGCTGGGATATCCCGCAATCCGCTATCGAACGCGGCGTTGCCGCCACGCGTTGGGCCGGCCGTTTCGAGGTGCTGCCGCACATGCCGGGCAAGCCTACCGTGGTCATAGACGGCGGTCACAATCCGCAGGGCGCCCAGGCGCTCGCCGATTCGCTGGCCGACGTGTTCGCCGGCCGCAAAGCCGTGCTGCTCTCGGGCGTCATGGCGGACAAGGATCATCCCACCATGTTACGCACGGTGCTCCCGCATGCGGCGGCGTTCGTCGCCGTGACGCCTGGCAACCCCCGAGCGCTGCCCGCCGCAGATTACGCCGCAGAAGCCGCCCGCATAGCCGCGGAAGTGCCCGCGGTCGACGCAAACCTGCCCATTTGTGCAGCGCAAACCTATGCTGAAGCAGCCCGCAAGGCCGCTGAGCTCGCCGGTCCCGATGGCATTATCTGCGCGTTCGGCAGCCTGTACAGCATCGCGCAAACCAAGCAGGCCCTCCGGGAAGCGGGGTTGCTCGCGGGCGAATAACGCCCGCTTCCGCCCCCCGTCGCCAGGTTTCGCTCGGAAGCCGATTCGAACGTTCGTCCGCGGGGTCCGAATTAGGGGTAGGGGCAACTCTTAGATTTGCCTGCACCTCAGCCTCCCGCTGCCCGCATGGTTCACCTGCGTAACACGTATGGTTCGTACGTGTGGGACGCGGGGCAAAACCGGGCGCGCGGCGCGGCGTGTGCTACCATACGAACATTGCAATGTTTGAGAAAGGACCGCCATCATGGCTACCATCGACACCGTTAAGGAAGTCCTGGAAGAGAACCTGGACATCAACCCTGAGTCCGTCAACGAAGACTCCACGTTCGACTCCCTGGGCATCGACTCCCTGGACATGGTCGAGCTGATCTGCGACCTGGAGGAGAAGTGCGACGTGGACTTCGGCGAGCCCGAGGGCCTGAAGACCGTCGGCGAGCTGGTCGAGTACATCGACTCCCTGTAAACCGCAAAGCTTATCGAGCGCGTTAACCCTCGGCTAGCACGCTCGACTGCGCAAACCAAAGCGCAATAATCATAGCCGACTGTCAAGTCTGCTATTGAGGACCGGCCCTGGAATTGCCCGGGGCCGGTCCTTGCTTTTCCGGTTGCTTGTTGCCTTCAGGCTGATAATGGGGAAGCGGGCAACGAAGCGCCCGGGTCGTCTTCGTCTTGTATGGGTGCGAAGGTCCCGATGCGACCTTTGCACCCATTTGCGAGAAGGCTCGAATCCGCCCGCGCCCTATTCGTGGCTGGCTCGCGCAGTCGGGACTCGAGCTTGCCCGAGCTCAATATGCTTTGCTTGCAACAGCACATCCGCGTGCACGAAAAAGGGGCGACCTGAAGGCCGCCCCTTGCAAAATGCGTATGTCCTGCACTGGCGATCAACGCGCAGATGCGATGCGTTCGCGCTACTCCGTCTGCTTCAGCAGGCCGTAACCGCCGTCGTCGCGGCGATACAGCACGTTGACCAGGTTCGTGTCGCGGTCGGTGTAGGCGAAGAAGTCGTGACCCAGCAGGTCGATTTGCACCAGGGCCTCTTCCTCGGTCAGCGGCGCGAACTCGATCTCCTTCACGCGCACGACCTCTTCGTCGGCGGCGAACTCCGCCATCAGGCTTTCGGGATCGAACTCGCCGACAGGGGCGACTGCGGCCTCGCGCGGCTTACGGTCGAGCACGCGGGTCTTGAACTTGCGAAGCTGGCGAAGAACCTTGGCTGCCGCAACGTCGATGGCGGCGTACATGTCCTCTTCGGACTCCTCCACGCGTACGATGTGGCCCTTGGTGCGCAGCGTGACCTCGCAGATAGCGGGGGTGGCGTTGGCGGGGTTCTTCTCCACATGCAGCACGACTTCGGCATCCAGCGGATTGATGTCCATGACCTTCATGGAATTGCCGATTTTGTCTTCGGCGTACTCGCGCAGCGCATCGGTTACAGGCATTTTGCGTCCGGTGACGGTAATGCTCATGTCAATCACCTCTTCTTCGCGGCGGATAAAAAAGACCGACGGTGTTTTACCTGCTCAGAGCCATAAAAGGCGCTTACAACATAGGTGGCAGGTTGTCCCCTTCCGTCGAATCTGTAGGTACAGCATAGCGCACTTTACGTTGTTTTAACCGGCGAATTCCCGGTATTTTCGGGTTCGTTCGTAAACGATTTGAAAACGTCAACACCACGTTCCCGGGCGTGTCTCAACGCGGCCATGATAGACTGTGCCGAATCCGCGAGGACGCCCGCAAGGCGCTTATCGCGAGAAGCAGGAGGGGCGTTCCGAACCCTCGCCGGCTCGTTTCGCCACGGGCCCATGAAATAGCAAGCTTCGTTTCGCGGGCGGCTTGGGCGCCCCCGCAAGTTAGGTAGGACATGACCGACAGCCGTATCTACATCAAAGAGGTGCAGGGCCATCAACATCGCTATCAGAAGCTCATCCAGCTGACGCATTCGTCCACGAAGGCCGCAGGCGCCATGCTGTTGGCCGCCGTGGTGGCGCTCATCGTGGCCAACACCGCCGCGCACGAGCCGTTCCTGGAGTTCTGGCATTCGCACGTGGGCTTCTTCTTCGGCGAATCCGTCGTCGAGATGTCGCTTGCGCATGTGATCAACGACGTGTTCATGGCCGTGTTCTTCCTATTGGTGGGCTTGGAAGTGAAGTACGAGCTCACGGTGGGCGAGTTGACGAACATCCGTCAGGCATTGCTGCCCATTATGGCGGCCGTCGGCGGCGTTCTGGCCCCTATCGCCATCTATCTGGTGTTCAACGCTGCCAACCCGCAAACCGTGGGCGGCTGGGGTGTGCCCACGGCAACGGATATCGCGTTCGCGCTGGGTATCCTGGCTCTTCTGGGCAACCGTGTGCCGGCCGGCGTGCGCGTGTTCCTGTCCACGCTCGCCGTGGCCGACGACATCATCGCCATCCTGGTCATCGCCATCTTCTACGGTCAAAGCCCTTCGCTGGCGTGGCTGCTCGTCGCGGGCGTGGTGCTTGCCGTGCTCGTTGCCATGAACAGGGGGCATGTGTACTCGCTGCTTCCGTATATGCTGGTGGGCGCCCTGTTGTGGTACTGCGTATATATGTCGGGCGTGCACTCCACCATCGCCGGCGTGCTGTTGGCGTTCGCTATCCCGTCCGGCTCGCGCGTGAACCTGCGCACCTTCGCCACCTGGTCCGATACCAAGGTCCGCGAGGCGAACCGTGCTTTCGATCCCGAGGAGCCCGTGTTGGCTCAGGGTCGTTATATGGAAACCGTCCGGCACTTGTCGCACGTGGCGCGCCAGGTGGTGCCGCCGGCAACGCGCCTTGAGCACAAGCTGTACCCGTGGGTGTATTTCGGCATCCTGCCGCTGTTCGCCCTGACCAACGCCGACGTCAGCTTCGCCGGCATGGACGTGGGGTCGCTGTTCGCCTCCCCGGTGTTCTTCGGCATCTTCTTCGGCCTTCTGGTGGGCAAGCCGCTCGGCATCATGCTCATGAGCTTCCTGGTGGTGAAGCTCAAGCTGGCCAGCTTGCCCGAGAACGTCAACTGGCAGCACATGCTGGGCGCGTCCATCCTGGGCGGCGTCGGCTTCACCATGGCCATCTTCGTGGCGAACCTGGCCTTCACCGATGCGGTGTTGGTGGCAACGGCGAAGCTGGGCATCCTGCTGGCGTCGCTTGCGGCGGGCGTGCTGGGCTTCACCTTCCTGCTGGTGCAGGCGCGCGGCGCCCAGAAGCAGGGCGTGGCGTTCGTGGACCCGGCCGTCGAAGGCGCCGATGGCAACCTGGAGACGCTGCCCACCGCGGCGCGCGAGGCCGCGCTCGAGGGCCGCGAGATGCTGCACGACCTGGAGGCCGACGAGGAGCTCGACCCGCGCGGCGTGGCGTAGGCTTTCCTGCGTTCGCTCCCCGAACGCCGCCGTTTGCGACGGGGCCGCCGCCGCTGTGTGCGCAAGCTGCGCAGGCGCGGCGCGCGAGGGAATCGTTGCGGTATACTTTTCGGCAGTTCAATCGCTTGCAATGCCGATGTGCTCATGCGCGCACCGGCCTATGGCGCCCCGCCGGCAAAAGCCACGGGCGCGCTCGCGAGCGCTGCATCTGCGCGGCGCCCGCGTTTTCGACCAAGGAGGATCGCATGGAAGCTGCCGCTATCGTTTTGGCTGCGGGCGCGGGCACCCGTATGAAGTCCAAAAAGCCCAAGGTGGCCCACGAGGTTTTGGGCAAGCCGCTCGTGCGCTGGGTGGTCGACGCCGCCCACGCCGCCGGCGTCACCCAGGTGGCGACGGTGGTCGGCCATGCCCGCGAGCAGGTCATCCCGCTGGTCGAGGGCGACACGCAGGTCGTGGTGCAGGAAGTGCAGAACGGCACGGCGGGCGCGGTGCTTGCCTGCGCCGACGCTTTCGCCGGCTTCGACGGCTCGCTGTCGGTGCTCACCGGCGACTGCCCGCTCATCAAGCCTGAGACCATCGCCCGCTTGGCGCAGGTGCGCGACGAGAACAACGCCGCCGTGGTGGTGCTCACCATGAAGCTGGATGACCCCACCGGCTACGGCCGCATCATCCGCGATGCCGACGGCCAGGTCGAGCGCATCGTCGAGCAGAAGGACGCTACGCCCGAGGAGGCGGCGGTCAACGAGTGCAACTCCGGCTTCTACTGCTTCGACGCCCGCGCCTTGTTCGACGCGTTGGCCCAGGTCAGCAACAACAACGCCCAGGGCGAGTTCTACCTCACCGACGTGCTCGAGATCTGCCGCAACGCCGGCCGCCCCGTGCTGGCTCTCGCCACCGACGACGCCACCGAGTGCCTGGGCGTCAACTCCCGCATCCAGCTGGCCCAGGTCACCAAGGTCATGCAGCGCCGCATCAACCACGCGCACATGGCAGCCGGCGTCACCATGGTCGACCCCGACCAGGTGTGGATCGGCCCCGATGTGAAGATCGCCCAGGACGTCGAGCTACTTCCCCAGGTCATGCTCATGGGCGCCACCGAGATCGGCGAGGACAGCGTCATCGGCCCGAACACGCGCCTGACCGACACCCATGTCGGCCGCGGCTGCGTCATCGAGGAGACGGTGTCCATCGAGGCCCAGATCGACGATGCCGCAACCGCCGGCCCGCGCGCCTACCTGCGCCCGGGCACGCATCTGTGCGAGGGCGCGAAGGCCGGCACGCACGTGGAGATCAAGAAATCCACCATCGGCCGCGGCAGCAAGGTGCCGCACCTCAGCTACATCGGCGACACCACCATGGGCGAGGGCGTTAATATCGGCGCCGGCTCCATCACCTGCAACTATGACGGCAAGAAGAAGTGGCCCACCACCATCGGCGACAACGTGTTCGTGGGCAGCGATACCATGATGGTGGCTCCCGTGACCATCGGCGACGGCGCCATCATCGGCGCTGCATCGTGCATCACCAAGGAGGTGGCGTCCGACGCGCTGGCGCTCACGCGCCCCGAGCAGGTGGAGATTCCCGGCTGGGCCGCTAAGAAGCGCGCCCGTCAGGCCGCAGAAGGCAAGTAAACCGCATCTGCCATAAGCCTTTCGCAATCTGCAGGGCCGGCTGGCCGTGAAGTCCTCATAGAGGGTTCGCGTGCCAGCTGGCCTTTTCCTTTTCCGCCAGGTAGAATGACTTCCGTATGAACAACTGCGAAGCGATGCGAAGGAGCACGCGCATGACTGCGGAAATGGAAAAGCGTAAGAGGATGGCAGTGTTTTCGGGTTCCTCGAACCTGAAGCTGGCCGACGAGATCGCACAGGAGCTGGGCATCTCCCTGGGTAATGTGAAGCTGGAGAAGTTCGCCAACGGCGAAATCTACGCTCGCTACCAGGAAAGCGTCCGCGGCGCCGATGTGTTCATCGTGCAGTCCGTGTGCTCGAGCCCCAACGGCTTCGACGTCAACGACAACCTCATGGAGCTGCTCATCATGATCGACGCGGCCAAGCGCGCCAGCGCGCACAGCGTCAGCGCCGTCATCACGCATTACGGCTACGCGCGCCAGGACCGCAAGGCCGCGCCGCGCGAGCCCATCACCGCCAAGCTGGTGGCCGACCTGCTTACCGCCGCCGGCGCCGACAACATCATCGCCATCGACCTGCATCAGGACGCCATCCAGGGCTTCTTCGACAAGCCGGTCAACCATATGACGGCCATGCCCATCTTCGTGGACTACTTCAAGCAGATGGGCTTCAAGTCCGAGGAGCTGTGCGTGGTGTCCCCCGACGTGGGTCGCGCAAAGGCCGCCAAGAAGTTCTCCACGTTGCTTGATTGCGACATCGCCATCATGCACAAGGACCGCCCGAAGCACAACCAGGCCGAGATCACGGCCCTAATCGGCGACGTGAAGGACAAGATCTGCATCCTCAACGACGACATGATCGACACCGCCGGCAGCCTGGTGGCCGCAGCCACCACGCTCAAGGCCAAGGGCGCGAAGAAGATCTACGCTTGCGCAACGCACGGCCTGTTCAGCGGCCCTGCCTACGAGCGACTTGAGAACTCCTGCATCGAGGAGGTCGTGGTCACCAACGCCGTGCCCGTGCCGCTCGAGCGTCAGACCGGCAAGATCAAGGTGGTCACGCTGGCCCCGCTGTTCGCGCAGACCATCAAGAACGTGTACAACAACGGCTCCGTCGCAAGCCTGTTCGAATAGCCGTATCCGCCGGCGCGCTGCCGGCAGCATATACGACACCGCGGGCGCTTCTGCAGCTTGCCTTCGCCGTATGCCGAAATCAGGGCAAACCCTGTTTTCGGTTCTAGGCGAAAGTGCAGCGCAGAAGCGCCCCTTTCTAACTGTTGCGCATCGGTGATTTGGAAGGACCTATGTTTCTAATCGTTGGCCTGGGGAATCCGGGCGAGGAGTACGAGCACACGCGCCACAACGCCGGCTTCGATTCGCTTGATCTGGTGGCGGAAGAAGCGGGCGCGCGCTATTGGAAGACCGAATGCGGCGCGCTCACGGCCAAGGGCGTGTGGCGCGACCACGATGTGGTGCTGGCAAAACCGCAATGCTATATGAATACGTCGGGCGGGCCGGTGAAGCAGCTGATGAACGCATATGGCGTGAAGGCGGATCACCTGATCGTCATCCATGACGAGCTGGATATCAACCCGGGCACCATCCGCGTGAAGTTCGGCGGCGGCCACGCCGGCCACAACGGCCTGCGCAGCATCTGCGACAAGCTGGGCACGCGCGATTGGTTCCGCGTGCGCTGCGGCATCGGCCGCCCGCCGGGACGCATGCCGGTGGTCGATTGGGTGCTGGGCCGTCCGAAGAAGGAGCAGGCCGACGATTTCGCCCAGGCAACGCACCTGGCAAGCCAGGCGGCCCTGGGCCTGGTCACCGATGGCCTGGAGAAAACCCAGCAACGCTTCAACTAACGGGCCAGGTGGGTGTGAACGGGGGACGGGGGTGTTTTCGCACTGGGCACCCTGCGTCCCCGAAGGATATTCGTGAACGCACCTCCGCCCCCTGTCCACCTGCGTTTTCGCACGCCCGTTTTGCCGCGCCTGGTCATTGGCTCGGGCGGTGCGTGCAGCGTGAACACACTTCCGTCCCCTGTTCAGCCGCGGCCCCTGTTCACTGGTGCTTCGACATGCCCGTTCTGCCGTGCTCGAGCGGCTTGCGAAAGGAGGGGCTTTTGCCTGCAACCGACAAACGTGCTGCATATGCGCTGTTCGTGCTCGTGGTGCTTGCTGCGGCGTGCGGCAACCTGTCGCAAACCGCGGTGAACGCCATGATGGTGGGCATCGTGGCGGATATGGGCGTTACCGTGGAGCTTGGCCAGTGGCTGAGCACCGGCTATATGCTCATGCTCGGGGTTGCCGTGCCGGCCGTTACCTGGATTTCCAGGCGCTTCAGCGCACGGCAGCATGTCCTGCTTGCCCTGGGCCTGTCGCTTGCGGGCTCGCTGATGTGCCTGGCAGCGCCTGGCTTCTGGGTGCTGCTAGCGGGGCGCGTCCTGCAGGCGGTTTCCACCGGCATCCTTTTGCCGTTCATGACCACCATCGCCATGGTCAGCTTCCCTCCGGGCCGTCAGGCAACGGCCATGGGCATCGCGGGGGTGGCCATGGGCTTCGCGCCCAACATCGGGCCCACCGTGGGCGGCGCCATGGCATCGACGTGGGGCTGGCGAAGCTTCTTCGTCCTGTTGGCTGCGTTGATCTGCGTGCTGACGCTGTGCGCTTTGGCGCTGGTGAAGCCTTCGAAGCCGCATGACGTCTCGGCACGCTTGGACGCGGGCTCGCTGATTTTATCCACCTTGGGCCTGGGAGGCGTGCTGCTGGGCTTCAGCAATGCATCGTCCTTCGCCTTGGGCAGCCCGTATGTGTGGGTCCCGCTTGTTGCGGGCGCGGGGCTGTGCGCGGCATTCGTCGTACGCCAAAAGCGTCTGGATAGCCCGCTCATCGACCTGGGCGTGTTCCGCTCGCGCCGCTTCAACGCCGGCTTCGCGGCGCAGAACCTGCTGTTCGCCTCCTTCATGGGCGTCACGCTGGTGGTGCCTCTTTACGTGGAGGGCCTGTGCGGCGGCACGGCGCTTCAGGCGGGCATGGTGCTGCTGCCGGGTACCGTCGCCGCGCTCGTGCTGAACCCGCTCGGCGGCGTGCTGACCGATCGCATAGGCGCGCGACGGGTGTGCCTGGCAGGCGGGCTCATGCTCTCCGCCGGCGCTGTTCCCATGTGCTTCCTCGATGCCGCCTCGCCACTGTGGCAGGCGGTCGTGTTCCAGGGCGTGCGCGCATGCGGCGTGTCGCTGCTCATCGGCCCGCTCACCCAGTGGAGCCTGGCTGACCTGCCGCGACCGCTCGTGTCGCACGGCAGCTCGCTGTCCATCGCGGTGCGCCAGGCGTGCGCCAGCTTCGGCACATCGGCCATGGTGTTGGCCATCTCGGCGGGGCAGGGGATCGCCGCCCGCGGCGGCCTTGCCGGCGGGCTGCAGGCCGCACCGGACGCGCTCGCGGCTCTGCCGTACCATCTGGCGTTCGGCTTCTCGGCTGTGCTGTCGCTGTGCTTGTTCGCAGCCGTGGCGTGGAAGGTCCGTTAGCGCATCTTGTGCCGTTCGCGGTCGTTTTCGCGCCAGCGGTTGCACGTTCCCGTACGTCTGGTATACTTCACTTCAGCACTCTACTGTGATAAAGTGATTGCTAAGGAACCAAGCAGCCATGCCCGCGGGCATGCGCGGAAGGGAAGGGAACATGAAGAAAAAGCTCCTCGGCCTGGTGGCATGCGTTGCCACGCTGGCCCTGTCCGGCGCCCTGCTTGCAGGTTGCTCGGGCTCTGCCGACAAGACCGGCGGCGACTCCGCTGACGGCAAGGAAACCCTCACGGTCGGCTTCGACCAAAGCTATCCGCCGTACGGCTTCGTCGGCGACGACGGCAAGTACACCGGCTTCGACCTGGATCTGGCCCAGGCCGTGTGCGACAAGAACGGCTGGGAGCTGAAGCTGTCCGCCATCGACTGGGATGCCAAGGACGCGCTGCTGGCCCAGGGCAACATCAACTGCATCTGGAACGGCTTCACCATGGAGGGCCGCGAGGACGGTTACACCTTCTCCGACCCCTACATGCTCAATGAGCAGGTCATCGTCGTGAAGGCCGGTAGCGACATCTCCGATTTCGCGGGCCTGTCCGGCAAGACCGTCATGACCCAGGTCGACTCCGCGGCGCTTGACGTGCTCGAGGGTGACCAGGCCGAGGTTGCCGCCACCTTCAAGGGCGGTGCCGCTCAGACCATCGGCGACTACAACAACGCCTTCATGCAGCTTGACTCCGGCATGATCGACGCCGTCGCCTGCGACCTGTCCATCGCCCAGTACCAGATCGCCGCGAACCCCGACAAGTACGTGCAGCTGTCCACCCCGCTGTCCACCGAGCACTACGCCGTGGGCTTCAAGAAGGGTGACACCGAGCTGGCCCAGAAGGTCACCGAGACCCTGAAGCAGCTCGACGCCGACGGCACCGTCAAGGAGCTGTGCGAGAAGTACGCAAGCTACGGCATCAGCTACGACAACTGGGTGCTTGGCAAGTAATGCCCCCGCTTGCCCCCGGCAAGCAGCTTGATAGCGTATCCTATTAGGGCCGGAGATGCGAACCCTTGCCCCTATGCACGATGCGACGCTAATCCAACAGCGTTCGCGTGCATGGCGGGCCGGGGAAGCATCCTCGGCCTTCCGGCTGATGTACCCCGCCAACCTGCGAAGGTTGGCGTTCGGCGTGTTAAGACAAGAGCGTTTCTCTTGGAAGGAGACCAATGGAATTCGGAACCATGATGGGGCTGCTGCTCTCCGGCCTGCAGTTCACCGCCATCATCTTCGTGATCACGCTTGTGGGCGCGTTGCCCCTTGGCGTGCTGGTGGCGCTTGGCCGCATGAGCAAGTTCAAGCCGCTGTCGCTTTTGGTGCAGTTCTATATATCGGTCATGCGCGGCACGCCGCTTATGCTGCAGCTGATGATGTGGATGTTCGGTCCGTTCTACCTGTTCGGCGCCTCTATGGGCCCGGATTGGAAGTACTTCGCGTGCTGCATCGGCTTCATCCTGAACTACGCGGCCTACTTCGGCGAGATCTACCGCAGCGGTATCCAGTCCATCCCGCGCGGCCAGTACGAGGCCGCCGAGGTGCTCGGCTACACGCGCACGCAGACCTTCATGAAGATCATCCTGCCGCAGGTGTTCAAGCGCATCCTTCCCGCCATGGGCAACGAGGTCATCACGCTGGTCAAGGACACGTCGCTGGCGTTCGTGCTTGGCATCATGGAGATGTTCACGCAGGCCAAGGCCATCGCCGCCGCTCAAACCAGCATGATGCCCTATGTCATCGCCGGCCTGATTTACTGGGTGTTCAACTTCGTGGTGGTCATGGTGCTCAACCGCGTCGAGAAAAGGATGAACTACTATCATGACTAACCCCCTTGTTTCCCTTTCGCACGCACGTAAAAGCTTCGGTAAAACCGAGGTGCTCAAAGATATCTCCCTGTCGGTTGAGCAGGGCCAGGTCGTTGCCATCATCGGCCCTTCCGGCGGCGGCAAATCCACGCTTCTGCGTTGCATGACGCTGCTGGAAACCCTTGACGGCGGCAGCCTGTCCTACGGCGATCTTGCCGTGGCAACCGACGGCGGTTCCGGCTCGGTGTACGGCGGGAAGGCCGTGCTCTCGCAGGCCAAAACGCGCTTCGGCCTGGTATTCCAGAACTTCAACCTGTTCCCGCACTACACGGTGCTGAAAAACATCACCGACGCGCCGCTTTCCGTGCAGAAGCGCCCGAAGGACCAGGTCATGGCCCAGGCGCACGAGCTTCTGGTGAAAATGGGGCTGGAGGGCAAGGAGAACATAGTTCCCTGCGAGCTCTCCGGCGGCCAGCAGCAGCGTGTGGCCATCGCGCGCGCCCTGGCCTTGAACCCCGACGTGCTGTTCTTCGACGAGCCCACCAGCGCCCTTGACCCCGAGCTCACCAAGGGCGTGCTCAAGGTCATCCGCGACTTGGCCGACGAGCATATGACCATGGTCATCGTCACGCATGAGATGAGCTTCGCCCGCGATGTCGCCGACCATATCATCTTTATGGACGGCGGCTACATCGTGGAGGAGGGTCCTGCCGAGCAGGTGATCAACAACCCGCAGCAGGAGCGCACGAAGCTGTTCCTGGCGAACTACGGGGATTAACGAAACGGTTTGCGGCGCGCAAAACGCGCTGCAAGGGAAAGCGCCCGGGCATCCGGGCGCTTTTGCATGGGAAAGGCGGAAACTTGGAAGAGAAGGATCTTCAGGCGCCGTTGGCCTCGGGCAACGGCACGGTGACGTTCTATATCACGCGGCACGGGCAGACGGTCTACAACGTCGCAAGCCGCGTGCAGGGTTGGTGCGACTCGCAGCTTACCGACGAGGGCATCCGCGTGGCTCGCTTGCTGGGCCGGGGCCTGGCGGAGGTCCCGTTCGCGCAGGCCTACTGCAGCGATGCCGGCCGCGCCGTGCAAACGCTCAATGCCGTGCTTGCCGCCAGGGCCGAGGAGAACCCGCAGGCTGAGTTGCCGTTCATCCACGTTCCCGATCCGCGCCTTCGCGAATGGTGCTATGGCAACTTGGAAGCGGGGCCGGGAACCGAGCTGCATGACGTGCTCGCCAGCGGTTTCGGAGAGGATTTGCCCTTCGATGAGCTGAACCGTCGCCTGCCCCAAGTTGCCGAGGTGCTGGCCGATCAGGACGACACCGGGCGCGCGGAGCGCTTCGATCAGGTGAAGGCGCGCCTAGAGAGCTTCTTTAGCGAAGCCGGGAAGCAGGTGCTTGCCGCAGGCGGCGGCAACGTGCTGGTGGTCACCCACTCGTTCGTGGTGCGATCGGTCATGTACCTGCTGGATCCTTCGCGCGTGAACGATCCGCTCAAGATCAAGAACGCTAGCGTTACCCAGGTGACCTACGATGGCGAAACCTTCACGCTGGGAGAAACGGCATCTACCCGCTGGCTAGGCGAGATGCCGCCGGAGGCCAACGCCATCCCCTTCGGGTTCCGTATGTAGAAGGGTTGCGGGAAACCGGCGTCCTTTCACGCGTTTAGTGCATCGGCTGGGTGGCAAGCTAGTTTCGCTCTCCATGGGTTTCGCATGTGAAGGGACCGGACGCATAGTGCTACGTCCCCAAGTGTCAGATGCCGCAGGAGGCGAACGCCATCCCATTCGGATTCCATATGTAGACAAGCGAACGCAAAAGACCCGGGGAAGTGTCCCCGGGTCTTTTCTCATGGCGTATAAGTCGCGGTGCCGTTACTGGTGGTATTTCGTCAGCGTCGGCGTGGTGGCCAGCTGCAGGTCGCCCTCGACGCCTGCCGGTAGGGTGACCGTATAGCTGTAGGTGACGGTGGACTCCACGGGCAGCGGGTTGTTCGGCTTGGGCAGCACCGAGAAGTCGCCCACCTGGCAGGTGAAGGTGACATCGAGGCCCTGATAGGTGGCCTTGCCGAGCGTGGCGCCGTTCGATGCCGTCACGTCGGAGATCGTGCCGCCCGCAGGAGCGTAGAAGTAGATGAAGGGGTTGGCGTCGCCTAGGCTCGTGTCGTTGTCCGAGACGATGTAGCTGCCGCCCTGCTTCGCTTCCTGAGCGGTCATGAAGTTCGTCAGCGTGGTGGTCACGTGATAGGTGCGGGACCCGTCGTTGCCCGTGACGGGGCTGGAGACCTGGGTGTCCATGCCCAGCCACCAGCCAAGCTTGCTGCCGGCCCAGAAGTTGACGAACACGCCGAGGGTGGGCTGCTGCTCGGAAGCGGCGGTCATGGAGCCCGAATATCCCATGTCCTCGATGTAGCTCTGCTCAGAGGCGTCGGCCAGCCAAATCATGACGCGCCGATCCTCAAGGCCGCCCATCATGGTGGAGACCAGCTTCATGAGCGACGAGGCGTTCATGTTCTCCAAAGCCGAATCGAACGCGTATTCCGCGGCCTCGGCGAACAGGGCGTCGCACAGGTCATTGCCTTCGGACATGTTCGAGCCGCTGGACAGGTACTTCCAGTACAGGTCGTGCTGCAGCACCTTGGTGGCGTTCGTGCCGTCGATGGTGGTGCCATCGGACAGCGTGAAGCTATCGCCCGTGGCGGCCAGCAGGTCCTGGACCATGGTCGGGGTGATGGAGATGACGCCGTCAACGGACTGCTCGGTCTTCTCCTGGTAAGCCGCCGCCCAGATGCCGGCCACGCGCGGGTAGTCGGGGTTGAAGCTGTTATCCCAGGAATACTGCGTGTACCAGGGGTAGAACAGCGCGTTCTCCTCGTCGGTGATGGCGCACTGCGCGGGCGTCTCCTCGGCCATCATGTCGTAGACCTTGGTGAAATCGCCCAGCTCGATGGCGCCGTTGTCGATGGAGACGGTGCCCATGGAACCGGGGAAGCCGCCCGAGGCGCGGATCTCGGCGGTGTTCTGCGCGGCTAGCAGGTACGTGCGGTTGCCGTTCGCGCCGAGCATGGAGCCGATGATGGGCGCGAACGTGTTCGCCTCCTGGAAGACGTCGTTGATGCCTGTGATCTTCTCCTGGGCGGGCCCCACCAGCTTTTGCAGCTTCTCGATATGGAAGGCGGGAAGCGAGGACAGCTCGTCGGTGCAGCGCTGCATTGCCGGCGCACCGTTCTGGATGGCGCCGAGCAGCGTGGTGATGGCGGCGATGTTCAGCTTGCCGTCGGCATCGATGCAGGCCGACGGCGGTGTGGTGGACAGGCTGCTGGTCAGCGGCACGATGGCGTTATCGGATGCGTCTGCCAGGGCGGAGGCGATGGTCTGCACGCCCTTCACGTCGCTGCCCACGACGGGCAGCATGGCAGCCACGTTCCAAACGGGGGAGGAAAGCTCCTCGTTCATGGCCTGTGCCGAAGATTGCAGGTTGGAGGCGTTCTTCGCCGCCGTTGCGAAGTCCTGCCCGGCGATGGCGGTCTGGATGCCGTTGACGTTGGAGAGCGCGGTCTCTGCCTGGGCCTTCACGTCCTTGGCGGACAGCGCCAGCGCCGCGCCGTAACCGCACGTGCCCACCAGCAGGCATGCGATGACGACGATGCAGACGATCAGCTTGGTGTGCTTCTTGCGGCGCTTCTTCTTCACGCGGATCATGCCGTCATGCTCATGGTTGTTCGGAAGCGGCTGGAAGTTGAAGTCCTGCCTTCCGTAGGGGTTGCCATATCCGTTTTGCGGCTGCTGCTGCCCGGGCTGTTGGGCGTAGCGCGGCTGCTGATACGGGGGGCGTTGATATGCTTGCTGGCCGTATGGCTGTTGCGGGCGCGCCGGTGCTTGCCGGCCCATGTTGGCGGGTCGGTTGGCCTGTTGCCCATATGCCTGGTCCGGGCGCGAATGCTTTCCGTTGTTCTGCATAACACTCCTGACTTGCCTGTAACTACAAGGGAAAAGTGTATCACGCGCAATGTCGGCGGGGGACAATTGCACGTGAAGCCCAGATGACGGGCTTATCGGGAAGCCATCTGCCGATAAGCCCGTCATCAACGACGGCTTTTGCGCTATATGCGAGCGTTCGCCAAGCATGCGGGTTTCGGACACATAACGCTACGTCCCCAAGTGTCAGACGGGGAACGACTAGCGAACGCAAAAAGCCTGGGAATAGGCCCCGGGCTTTTTGCGCGCTACGTGCGTCCTGTTTATCAGTGGTTCTCGATGACGTGCGGGATTACGCGGTGCCACGCCGTTCCCGTCTCCTGGTCGTAGATGACGTCGTTGGCCATCTCGTCGATGTAGAAGGAGATGTACACCCCGCTCGAGTCCCTTGTCAGGCAGGAGCACCTTCCCTGGCTCAACATCATGTCGACGACGCCGTTGCAGAATTCGAACTTCACGGGCGCGGAAGGTTGGGGCCTGCCAAGGGCGCGCGAGTCGATGAGCGAGTAATAGTCGTAGGTCACCAGATCGCCCTTTGCGAGGAAGTCGATATAGCGGGGCTCCTGGGCGTTCGGATCGGGGCTCCAAAGGCCCACGATCATGTCGTTCGTCAGGGTGGTCTCGGGCATGGGCGCCGTCTGCCCGCTGCTGGAAGCGCTCGAACCGCTGTTGGCGGAGCTGCCGCCGGTGGATTCGCTCGGCTTGCTCTCGGTTGCGGGCAAGCCGCTGTTGGCGGAGCTGCCGCCGGATGACTCGCTTGGCTTCGATTCGGTTTCCTTGCCCGTGCTCGAGCTGTTCGAGTTGCTCGTCGAGCCGGAACTCGAGCTGCTTGCAGCGGGTTTGTCCTGGGTTTTGCCCGTGCTCGTCGACGCCGCCTGCACCTTGAGGTCTCCCGCCTCGGTTCCGCCGAACAGCTTCACCTTGACGTTGCGCTGCGATTCGATAAAGCTCGCATCTGCGCCCACGCGCTCAAGGTATTCGGCGGAATCGTCCCCGATGTTCTTCTTCGCCGTGCTCAGGCTTTTCGACAGCGTGGGGTAGTTGCCGTTCTCATCGGGGGTCAAAAACGCGGTCAGCACGCCTTGGAGCATGGCGACGTTGTAGACGTGCGAGATCGACCCGGTGTTGCCGAAAACGGCCGTCGCGCCGTTGTCCAGGAACGCGTCGGCCAGCTGGCTGTCCTCACCCGTGCTGCAGGCGCACAGGTACACGACCGACCCGCCCATGCCGCGCACGTAGCGCTTGACGAAGCCGGGCGTGATCGCAAGGTGGCTGTCAGGGCCCCCGGCCACGTTGATGATCGTGGCGCGGTCGTTCTTGATCTCGATGAGCTGGGCTTTGTCGCTTAGGTCGGAATCGATCCCGGTGTCAAGGACGCTGCCGGTCTTGCGGTTGTACCCGCCGTGGCCGGCCCAGATGAGAAGCTGCTGCTTGCCGCCTAGTTCTTTAAGCCCGGCCAGCGTGATGTTGCTCGGGGTTTTCGCCGTGGAAGCGGACCATTTAGAGGAAGTTGCGGAAAATGCGCTGGTGACGGTGCTGATCGCCGCGAGCGAATCGGCTCTTCCCGTGGTCTCCACCGAGCAGACGGTGGCTTCGGAATCGGTGCTCAGGGCATCGGTTCCCTCGGGCGCGGCTATGTAGAGATATGACAGGCCGTTCTCGAACTTGAAGTACACGCTATTGTCGTCGACGGTGTAAGAAGATACGACCCCTTGCGCCTCAAGCTCCTTCGCGTAGGACTTTTGCGCTGCTATGGCGTTTTTGACGTCTTTCTCGGTTTGGAATCCTCCCGACGCGTACGTGGCGGCGTTCTGATCGATTTGATCGAGGGTCTCCTCGAATTCGGCGATCTCGGCATTGGAAAGCTCGGGGGCGGTGAATTCCTCCCAGATATCTAAGGCGAAGTTCGTTCCCGTGAGGAAGTATTGCACCGCAAGGACGACGATCGCGGCGATGACGATGAACGCCACGGTATTATCGCCGCTGCTGTTCTTGGAACCGTTCGATGAGCTTTGCGAGGGCTTGTCGGGCGTTGCCATAGTTTCTCCTTGGCGTTCGTCTACATGATGGAGCGTCGCTTCATATCATACGAGATGAACGCGCTGTTTTGGAGAGCTTTGTGCGCGTTGGCGAACTTTCGATCCTGGGCAGCGATGGGTTGCCCGGCGGCGTGGGCGGGCAAGGTTCGCCTTTCGGCGGCGATGGGGATTCCTGGGAGTGCTAGCCGGTGCTTACCCGGTCCGTTCGTCGTGGGCGGGGCGGGCTTAAGACCGAGCGGTCGGCGCTTGCCCCGTCCGTCGATTTCGCTTTCCGCACGCCTGCAGACCGCAGAACGAGAAACGCCCCGGAGCGGTTCCGGGGCGTTGGTTTCGCGTTGGCGGTCGTCGCCGGCGCCTATGGCTCGAGGCAGCTCAGCGACCGTTTTCGTTCTTATCGCGCAACTGGGCGCGTGTTGTTACTTGGAGAAGCGGCTGTAGTCGTAACCGCCCTCGCCGCCGCGCTTCTTGTTGTTGGCCTTGTGCGGGGTGCCGTTCTGAGCCTTGCGCTCCTTCTTGTGCAGGCGAGCCTGGGCGTTCTTGGCGTTACGGCGGGAGCGGAACTCCTCGTCGGAGAGCCACTCGCCGTTGCGGCCGGCGCCGCCCTTGCCGCGATAGCCGCCCTTGTTGCCGCCGCGATCGTTGCGGTTGTCGCGGTCGAAGCGGCCGCCACGGTCGTTGCGGTCCTTGCGATCGAAGCGGCCCTTGCCGCCGCGGCCGCCGCGCTCGCCGCGGGTGACCAGCGCGTCGTCCTCGCGACGGCGACGGCCCTCGCCGGCGTTGGGCCTGCGGCCCTCGCGCTCAGCGCGCTCGGCGTGCTTCTCGCCGGTGCGGCGGGCACCCGCCGGCTTGTTGCCGCCGCGGCGTGTGCCGCCCTTGCGCTCGCCGCGCTTGGGCTTCTCCAGCACGGATGGGTCGGTCTCGTAGCCCTCGATGGTGGTGAAGGGGATGTCCTTGCCGATGAGCTTCTCGATCTCCTTGAGCGTCTTCATGGTCTCGCGCGTGACGAAGGAGATGGCGAAGCCCTCCTCGCCGGCGCGGCCCGTGCGGCCGATGCGGTGCACGTAGTCCTCGGCCATGTCGGGCAGGTCGAAGTTGATGACATAGTTCACATCGGGCACGTCGATGCCGCGCGCCAGCACGTCGGTGGCCACCAGGATGTCGGTCTTGCCGCGGCGGAAATTGTCCAGGGCGCGACGGCGGCGGCCCTGGGTCTTGTCGGAGTGGATGGACTCGGCGTGGAAGCCGGCGGCCTCAAGCGCCTCGGCGCACTCCTCGGTGCGGTTCTTGGTGCGGGCGAACACGATGACGCGCTCGTGGCCCTTGTCGTTGAGCACCGCTTCCAGAAGCTCCTGCTTCTTGCGGTTGGCGATGGGCATGATGTACTGCGCCACGGTGGCCGCGGTCTCGCCGTTGCGGGCGATCTCGACGATGGCCGGGTCCTTCAGCAGGTTGCCCAGGTTCTTCTGGATGGAGCTGTCGATGGTAGCGGAGAACAGCAGCGTCTGGCGCTCGGCCGGCGTGTGCTCCACGATCTTGGTGACGTCGGGAAGAAAGCCCATGTCAAGCATGCGGTCGGCCTCGTCGATCACGAGCACCTTCGTCTCGGACAGGTCGACGACGCCGCGGTCCATCAGGTCGTTCAGGCGGCCGGGCGTGGCGATGAGCACGTCGGTGCCGCCGCGCAGCTCGCGGATCTGCGGGCCGTAGGGCGTGCCGCCGTAGACGGTGGTCACGAAGTGGCCGGTTTTGCGGGAGATCTGCATGCACGTGCGGCTGATCTGCTGAGCCAGCTCGCGGGTGGGGCTGACGACGCACACGCGCGGTGCGCGGCCGCGGCCCTTCATGCGCTCGAGCGTGGACAGCGTGGGCAGCAGGAACGCTGCGGTCTTGCCGGTGCCGGTGGAAGCGGCGGCGATGACGTCGCGGCCTTCCAGGATGTAGGGGATGGACTGCTCCTGAACGGGCGTGGGGGAGTCGTAGCCCATGCGCTCGACGGCGGCGAGGGCGGCCTCGGACAGGCCCAGTTCTGCAAATGCGGTCATGAAAGATCCGTTCTCTTCGCGGAAGCAGCGCGCAGCAAACCAAGGCGTCCGGAAACGGGCGGCATCGGTTTCAGTCAAGCGCTTGCAACCTATGTACCAATTCATCGCACCCGCCCCAGGCGGCGTGCTTGCGCTTGACGCGAGCCGCTTTCTACATGCCTTGCGCGATGCGTGGAAGAGCGCGCGAAAAGAAGATTAGAAAGAATTTCGTGAGAAGCAACCCGCTTATTATGATGGTGTTTTCACAAAAGGGAAGCGCTTGAGCCCGAAAAGACCGCGATTGTGCACGAATCTCCACGGCTTTCGGCCTTTTCTGCTGAAGTGGAGCAACTTTGTACCCGCCCCTCCATTGCGGGGTATAATGGTAAGGCTATTGCCCCGAGACTTGAGAGGTTTATTCATGACATTGCTCGAGCTGCTTCAGCTTATGCGCAAGCATCTGAAGCTCATGATCGTCCTGCCTATCGTGTGCGCGCTTGCGACCGCCGTGGTCTGCTTCGTCGCGCTGCCCAACACGTATACCGCTTCCACCAGCATGTACGTGCTTGCGAAGCAGTCTTCGGCGAACTCCGACAATGCTGCGAACTACTCCAACCTCAACGCTAGCCAGATGATGGCTAACGACGTGTCCACGCTGCTCAAGAGCGACCGCATCGAGGCCGACACCGCAAAGGACCTGCACCTCGAGTCTCTGAAGGGGTACTCCACCAAGGTCACTAGCGAAACCACTTCTCGCGTCATCACGCTGTCCGTCACCGGCACCGACCCTGATATCGCCGCCACCATCGCCAACGACATGGCAAGCAACGTCTCCAAAGTTGCGCAGCAGGTCATGGACGTCCAGTCGGTCAACGTCATCGATCAGGCCACGGCCCCCACGGCGCCCTCCGGCCCCAACCGTCCCATGTACATCGCCGTCGCGCTGCTCGCCGGCTTGTTCGTCGCCATCGCCATCGTCGTGGTGTCCGATATGCTCAACACGAAGGTGCGCAACGCCGACGAGATCGAAGATCTGCTGGGCCTGCCCGTCATCGGCCGCATGCCTGCTCTCAAGGGAGGTAAATAAGCTATGGCTCGCAAACCTAAAGGCGGCGATGATATGGAGATGCAGAACGCCGCGAAGACCCTGATGGCCAATATCCGCTTCATGAGCGTCGATAACCCCATCCGTTCCCTGGTGTTTACTAGCTCCATCCCCAACGAAGGCAAGTCCACGGTCACGTGCAACGTCGCCCGCGCCATCGCGTCCTCGGGCATGCGCGTGTGCCTGGTCGAGTGTGACATGCGCAACCGCACGCTGGCCGGTATGCTTGGCGTGCGCTCCACGGGCGGTCTGTACTCGGTGCTTTCCGAGACCATGCCCATCCAGCAGGCTATCGTCGCTACCAACACCGAGAATATGTTCCTGCTCGATGCCGAGCCGCATATCCCCAACCCTGCCGACATCCTGGCATCCAAGCGCTTCGCCTCGCTGGTCCACAAGCTTGAGCAGATGTTCGACTACGTCATCTTCGACACGCCGCCCGTCGGCATGTTCGTCGACGCTGCCGTGGTCTCCACCATCGTCGACGCCGCTGTGCTGGTGGTGCGCGAGAACTTCACGAAGCGCCAGACCGTGCTGCAGGCCTACGACCAGCTGAAGAAGGCCGGCGGCAACGTAGTGGGCGTCGTCATGAACTACTGCAACGTCGAGAAGTCCGAGTACTACTACGCTTACTACAACCAGCAGGGCAAGCGCGAGAAGGGCGCCGCTTCCGCGGTGAAGGTCGATTCCCGCAACCTCGGCCCCAACGTCCCGCGCGGTGGCGGTAAGCATGGTGGTGCCACGAACCCCGCCAACTTCGGACATCGGAACAACGGTGCTCGCAGAGGCTAGTCGACGTGCTTGACCTGCATTGCCATATCCTTCCCGGCGTTGACGACGGGGCAAGCTGCCTCGGCGAGAGCGTGCGCATGATCCATGCCGCGTACAAGGCCGGCATCACCGAGATCGTATGCACGCCGCATTGCCGCGACCCGTACTTCGATTTCGATGCCATGTGGGATGCGTTCAATCAGCTGGCGCCGCGCTCGCCCATCCCCATGCGCATGGGCTTTGAGGTGAACATCCGCAAGCTTCGCGAGCTGGGAATGGACTGGGCGCCCTACCTGTGCTTCCAGGATTCCAAGACGCTGCTGCTCGAGCTTTCCACGCATGCCACCAAGCGCGATTTCGAGGAGTATGAACGCGAAATCTACGAGCTGCAGGGTATGGGGCTTGACGTGATCATCGCCCATCCCGAGCGCTACAAGGCCATCCAGGAGGACGTCTCCATTGCGGAGCGCCTGGTCAGCTGCGGGTGCGTGTTGCAGGCGTCGTCCGACTTCATCCGCGGTGGGCGTATGGGCAAGGAGCGCAAACCCGCCCAGCGTTTGTTCGAAGCCGGTTTATACACCTACATCGGCAGCGACGCCCACTGCGTCGAACACTACGAGGCGTTTTCCGAAGCGGTGTACAAATTCGGGCACATGCTGCGAGCGGAATAGCCGACGAAGGAATAGAATAACAGCTAGGTTTTTCGGCCTGCCCTCTCAACGGAGGGCGGGCCTTTTTTCGAGAGATGAGCGTGAGCGGGGGCGAGTGAACAGGGGACGGAGGTGTGTTCACGTTAGCCATTCGGGATAATGGAGGTTACCCGTGAACACACCTCCGTCCCCTGTTCGCGATTATGGTTGCTAGTGGAGAAAGGAACGCTTATGCGCACCATTACGTTAGGATCTACCGGTATCGTCACGCCGCAGAATGCGTTCGGGGCGCTGCCGATTCAGCGCGTTTCCGAGCAGGACGCCGTGGCGCTGCTTCGTCGCGCGTTCGAGGGCGGCATGACGTTCTTCGACACGGCGCGCGCGTACTCCAACAGCGAGGAACGCGTCGGCCTTGCGTTCGAGGGCATGCGCGACAAGGTCGCCATCGCCACCAAAACCCAGGCGCGTTCGCCCGAGGCGTTTTGGGAGGACCTGGAGACCTCGCTGCGCCTTTTGCGTACCGACCACGTGGACCTGTACCAGTTCCACTGCGTCGACCAGTGCTACAAGCCAGGCGACGGCACCGGCATGTACGAGTGTATGCTCAAGGCAAAGGAGCAGGGAAAAATCGCCCATATCGGCGTGACGGCGCATAAGCTCGAGGTGGCCTTCGAATGCGTGGAAAGCGGCCTGTACGAAACGCTGCAGTACCCGCTCAGCTACCTTGCCTCCGATCGCGAGCTTGAGCTGGTGGCCCTGTGCGAGCGGCGCAATGTCGGCTTCATCGCCATGAAGGGCCTGGCCGGCGGCCTGCTCAACAACGCCCGCGCCTGCATGGCGTTTATGACACAATTCCCGGGCGTGCTGCCCATCTGGGGCGTGCAGCGCGAGGAGGAACTTGACGAATGGCTTGCGTTCATGACCGAAACGCCGCAGCTTGACGAAGGGATGCGCGCGTTCATCGCCTCCGAGCGCGCCGAGCTTGCCGGCGATTTCTGCCGCGGCTGCGGCTACTGCATGCCGTGCCCGCAGGACATCGTCATCAACCAGTGCGCCCGCATGTCGCTCATGATTCGCCGCGCGCCGTCGAAGGGATGGCTCGGTGAAGAGTGGCAGCAGCGTATGAACGCCATCGAGGATTGCACCGAGTGCTACGCCTGCACCGCCCGCTGCCCCTACGAGCTGGACGTCCCCCAGCTTTTGCAGAAGAACCTGGCCGACTATCGCGCCGTCCTTGCGGGCAGCGTTGACGTGAAGGGCACAGGGGAGGAGTAAATCTGGAGCCGTCCTGTGTTCAACGTCGCGTTCGATGCATCCCTTGGGTGATTGAGTCGAAATGATACGAGGATGCTGACGCTATTGCGGGGACGTCTCTTTCTGCGTTGCCGTATCTTCAGGCTCTTAGGAATGGGGCGGCGAGAACTTCGAGTCGGTTGCTTCAGAACGAGCTCGTTGCGGCATGTCGTCCCTGGTAATTTGCCTTCCGATATGGTTTCATAGTCGCTAGAAAGCGAAGCGGGCGCGCCCCCTTTGGCGCGCCCGCTTTCACGTTCGGCGGGGCGAAATGAGGGCGCCTGCGCCGAACGGGGGAATAAGGTGGCGATCGGCGCTGCGTCGGCGTCGTGGGCATGCGGTCGGGCGAAAGGCCGCGCGTCCAGGGCGGACGTTCGCGCCTTGGGTGCTTCGCGGGGTGCGAGGTCGAGGTCTCGCACGCTCCGGGGTTCATCTCGGCGCGCAACGCCGAGGGTGTCGGGCTCCCGCGGAGCGGCCTGCCGATGTGCGCGCCCCTGACGCGCGCATCGTTGGCGGCTGCGCAGCCCGCATTTGCCACCGGCGGCTGAAAAGGGGTTCACATGGAAGCTTGGCTGCAGGGGATCTTCGCCGACACGCCGGTGCTCACGGTGCCGTGGAGCATCGACTATTTCAGCGTCATCGCCGGCGTGCTCACCGGCGCGCTGTTCGCGTGCGATCGCAAGCTCGACATCATCGGCACGGTGGTGTGCGGCCTGATCACGGGTTACGGCGGCGGCGTGCTTCGCGACACGCTCATGCAGGGTACGGGCGTGTACTTCACCTCGCATCCCGACCTTATCGTCACCTGCATCCTCATCTGCGCGTTCGTGTTCTACTTCCGCGGCGTTTTCAAGCACCTTGAGGCAACGGTATTTCTAGCCGATGCGTTGTCGGTGGGCCTGTTCGCGTTGGCGGGCGCCTCGAAGGCGGTGGCCTTCGAGCAGGGCATGGTGTTGTCGGTCATCATGGGCGGCATCACTGCGGTCGGCGGCGGCGCTATCCGCGACATCTGCGTCGGCGAAGTGCCCGGCGTGTTCCAGCGCAGCAACTATTACGCCGTTGCGGGGCTTGGTGGCGCGGCGGTGTACGTGGTGCTGGCGCGCTTCGGGTGCCCCTTGGCGCTTGCGGGCATCGCATGCGTGTTCGCCGTGGTGGCGTTGCGCTACTGGAGCGTGTACTTCGATTGGCGCACCACTTCCGAGGCCGACCTGACGCCGCGCATCGCCCGCGGCCTGCATCGTGCGGGCGATGTGTTGTCGGGGGTTTTCCTGCACGGTGGCGATTCCGAGCGGCATCAGCGCCACGCCGGCGCGCGCATCGCACGCGGTGCGAGCCGTGATGACGAAGCGCACAAGGGCGCTTCGGGCGGCGATGATTCCGCGAACGGCGATTGGCCCGCCAACATGCGCTAGCATATCCCGAAAACGACTCCTGAACCGAGCCAGGCTCCCTCGGCAGCCTGGCTTTCGATTTACATGTTGACGGTGGGAATTCGGTGCATGGGGGTCTTGCGGCGATTGGCGCTGCGGGAGGCCCGCGTGCGCAGCGGCTGGTACAATAGCGCAATCGATCTACGTTATCTTGCAGAACCGAAAGGCCCCATCACATGGCTGATTACATCGAAGGCAAGCGCCCCGTCATCGAGGCGTTCCGTACCGGCGTGCCCATGCGCCGTATCCTTATGGGCGACTACATGAAGCGCGACCCCATGATCGAGGACATCATGCGCAAGGCCAAGCGCAACGGCGTGAAGGTCATCCAGGTGCCGCGCGACGAGCTCGACCAGAAGTCCGCTCGCGGTAGCCATCAGGGCGTCATGGCCGAGGCCGCGCCGTTCAACTACGTGGGCATCGGCCAGGTGGTCGACGTCGCCAACAGCTACGCCGAAGAGCACGACGGCCGCGCGCTCGTGGTCCTGTGCGACCACCTCACCGACGCGGGCAACCTGGGCGCCATCAGCCGCTCCTGCGAGGCCGTGGGCGCATCGGGCTTGATCATCCCCAACAAGCGCAGCGCACGTGTCGAGGCTTCCACGTACAAAAGCTCCGCGGGCGCCATCACGCACGTGCCCGTGGCGCAGGTGTCCAACATCGTGCAGAGCATCCACCGCTTGCAGGAGGAGGGCTTCTGGGTGTGCGCCGCAACCGAGCACACCGACGACTTGGTGTGGAACGCGAACTTGAAGGGCAAGATCGCCATCGTCTTGGGCAACGAGCATGATGGCGTGTCCCGCCTGGTGCTCGAGCATTGCGACATGTACGCGAAGCTGCCGCTGGAAGGCGAAGTGGCCAGCCTAAACGTGGCACAGGCAGCTACCGCCGTCATGTACGAGTGGCTGCGCCAGAACATCCACACTGCCTAGCAGCAGCCGGCCGCTCGACGTTGCGGGGCGCTCTCGCACCCCGAGCGAACCTGGACGTGAACAGGGGACGGAGGTGTGTTCACGGTTTGCCTTTAGGGATGTGCAAGTCTTTGTCGTGAACACACCTCCGTCCCCTGTTCACGGGCTCCTGTTCCTCTGTCCTAACGAAGACGGTGTGCAAGCGCCTGTGCTGACTTTGGCGGATTCGTGCTAACTATGGCAGACTTGCATCGATTGGCTTACAAGTATTCTTCGCGAACACACCTCCGTCCCCTGTTCACGCTGACTTTTCGCGAACCTGTAATGCGCAATACATGAAAGGAGGGATGCGTGATGGCTAAGCAGCGTAAGAAGATCCTGCTGGTCGACGGCTATAACGTGTTGCGTTCGGGGTCGCGTTACCAAGAGGCGTTCGCGCATCCCGACTATACCGACGATGCGTTTAACACGGCGCGCGAGCGTTTGATCAACGACGTCATCAACTTCGCCGGTCGCGAATACAAGGCCGTTATCGTGTTCGACGGCGGCGACAACCAGTTCTCCACCGGCGAGGTGGAGACCATCGGCGGCGTGCGCATCATGTTCAGCCCGGCCGGCACCTCGGCCGATAAGGTCATCGAGAAGCTGGCTCATGACGCGCGCGTGCGCAACGTCGAAACCATGGTGGTCACGTCCGACGCCACCATTCAGGACACCGTGTTCGGCGGCGGCATCGACCGCATGTCGGCCAACGGGTTTTCGCGCGAGGTGGGCATGTACTACGAGGACGTGCACCTCGACGAAACGCCGAAGGTGGCGCTCAAGCGCACGCTTGGTGACCGGATTAAACCGGATGTTCTGGAAAAGCTCAAAGCCATGCGCGACGGCGCATAACGGCTTTCCCAGCTAGCTGACCAGGGAATTCACGAAAAGAAAAGGGCCTTGCCCGAACCGCCGCGCTCGATTCGCGGGCGAAGTTCAGGCAAGGTCCTTTTCATTGGGTGTTTGCCGTTAAAACCCCAGGTCGGCATTGCTTTAGAGCGCACTTCAGCCTGCAAAACCGTCCAGAAGATTCTGTCCGGCATTTGGCATGAGCGAATCGTCCTCATCGGCGAATCATTCCCATTGGGGGTCGGCTAAGCGGTTCTCGACACATGGGCGAATGGGGCGCGGACGGTGTGTCCCGCGAATAAAAACGCCCCTTTCGGGAAGCTTTCTCACCCCTTCGTACTGTCCAGGTGCTCTTTTGCCAGGTAGATGGGGCGGCGCTTGTTCTCGATGTAGTCGCGGCCCAGGTATTCGCCGATTACTCCCAGCACGGCCAGCTGCAGGCCGCCGAACAGCAGGATCAGGCATGCCAGCGTGGGGTAGCCCGGGGCGTTCGTCCCGTACAACAGGTACTCGGCCAGCACCGACAGCAGGTATATCACCGCCGCAAAGGAGCAGAGGCTGCCCAGCCATACCGCGATCTTGAGCGGCCAGGTGGTGAACCCGAAGATGCCCGTGGCGGCATAGCGGAACAGCTTCCTGAACGACCATTTGCTGGTGCCCGCGGCGCGTTGCTCGGCCTCGTAGGGGATTTCGAGCGTGTTGAAGCCGATCCAGGCGAACAGGCCCTTGCTGAAGCGTTCGCGCTCGGGCAGCGCGAGCAGCGCATCGCGCACGGGGCGGCGGAACACGCGGAAGTCGCTGACATTTGCGGGGATGGAGATGTCGTCGGCCATGCCGTTGAACGTGCGGTAGAACGCGCGCTTGAACAGCTTCAGCACGAAGCCCTCCTTGCGGTCGACCTGGCATGCGGCCACGCAATCGACGTCGGCGTTCTCCATGAGGAGGCGGTACATGCGCAGCGCGTCGTGGGGCGTTTGCTGCATGTCGGCGTCGATAAGGCAGATATTCTTGCCGCGTGCCGCCTGCATGCCTGCGTACAGCGCCGATTCCTTGCCGAAATTGCGGGAGAAGTCGATGGCCTGCACGGCGTGCTTCCCACGTGCGGACTCCACCACGCGCCGCAAAAGCTGCGCGGTGCCGTCCTGGCTGCCGTCGTTCACGAACACGATCTCGATGGACACGCCGGCCCGCTCGAAGCACTCGGTGGCCGTTTTGTAGAACAGCGGGATGTTATCCGCCTCGTTGTAGCAGGGGACCACCAGCGTCAGGTCGTACAGGGCGTCGCTCATGTGTTCGTTCCAATCTAGCTTTTCCGCCGCGTTCCCTGACGGGTGCGGCGCTTCCTTGCGAAGTGGGCGTGTGGTAGCGCCTTAGGGCGAATCAATGCGGTCAAGTGTGGTTTGCCGCAGTGCGATGATGCGCCTTGCAGCCGCCGTTGCGATTTCTGCGCCACCACCGCACAGGCATACCTAGCCGATCGTTCGATTATTCGCCATCACGCAACATGCTACGCCTGCGCGCTGCTATGCGCCATACAGCGAACAGCGTAACGGACGCAATGCCCACAACCGTTCCCGGGATAAGTCCGGGCGTGAGGTAGCGCAGCTCAACGACGTTGTCACCGGTTTGCACCGGTATGCCCATCAGCCCGTCATATGCCGCCTGCACTTCGACCGGCTTGCCGTTGACCGTGGCGGTCCAGCCATCCTCGTAGGGCTGGCTGATCACAAGCGTCTCATCTTGGGCGGCGTTAAGCGTTGCCGCAATCCGTCCGTTCTCGTATGTCGTGAGCGCAAAACCGGCGGAATCGATGCGCGACAGCTGATCTTGCAGGGTTTGCAGGTTCACGGTGCCGGCCTGCACCAGTTCGGCGGCGGGAACATCCCAGAACGCGGATTGCGCGTTCGTCGCGGTGCCGTCCTCGAAGCGCAGCTCGTAAGGCTGCTCGGCCAGCGGCTTGATGGTCACCTGCGTGGATTGCCCGGCGCGTCCCCAGCCCAGGTACACCTGGTTGCACGATCCGCGTCCGCCGATGGTTTGCACGAGAGAGCCGTCGACCCGCAGCTCGCACACGACGCCGCCTTCGTAATACAGGTCGTTCACGAACGCCGTCGGCGTGTACAGGTACACCGGGCCGTCAGCCGAAGGGGTCAGCGCGAACGTGCGCGCATCCTGGTCGCCGTCGCATTCCTGCACATCGACGGCGGAGAGCGCGCTGGCGTCGTTGCCGGCTGCGTCGGCGAGCATGGCGTCCTGGTTGTCGAGCGGGCGCCCCTCTTGCCAGTCGACGTGCGCGCTCCCCGTGGTTCCCCAGCCGAGCGGCAGCGCAAGCTCGTTGCGGTATGCGCGCCACGTGCCGCGCAGCACGGCCCCTTCGGGTTCGGTCGCGGCGGGGGGCTGATCGTCCACGATGTCGGTGACGCCGAGCAGCGCATCGGCGATGACGTTGGAGCTCATATAATAGGTGCCGAACGGCGTGACCTTGCTGTAGCCCAGGTCGTGCAGCAGCTGCTGGATGCGGTATTCCTGCGTGGACGAATAGTGGTCGAACGTGCTCACGCCCAGCACAAGCGCCATGTTGTCCGGCCCGTTGGCCTTGCTGCCGCCCCAATACGGCGCGGCGTTGCCCACGCGGGTGAAGGCGGGAATGCCGTCCGCGTCGCCTGTGGCTGCGCTGCTAACGCCGGAAACGTCGCCCGCCTTGCCCTCGTCGGAACCCGAACCGCCCTCCGAACCTGAGATGGACCCGTCCCCTGCGGTCGCGCCTTCAAGCTGGCTGTAGAAGGTCTCCAGCTCCGTGAGCGTGTCGGTGTAGCCGCTGACGGTATAGCGGCATCGCGAAAGCTGCGCCTGCGTGCTGAACACCTGTTCGCCGACGAATACGCAGGCCAGCGCAACGCACAGCGCGGCGCGTAAGATCGGTTGCGGACCATGCAGCAGGCTATCGGTTCGGGCGGGGCTGGGGGATGCCTTGCCGCGCGTTGCGCGTGCTTCCGGGCTTGCGTTGCCCGTTTTGCCGCCGACCTGCTCGGCCCCGGCGCCGCTTGCGCCCTTGCCGTCCGGCCCCGCAACAGCGCCGCGCGTCCCGGCGGCGCCCGTGACCAGCAGCGTGAACGCCGCCAACAGCCCGCATTCCAGCGCTACCAGCTCGGGTGCCTGCGGCAGGCTTCCCTTCGCCACATACAGCCACGCGGCCGATCCGGCAACGCTCACGAACGCCGCGCCGCCGCCCAGCAGCGCGCACCTGCGCCGCGGCCGCGCATCGAGCCGCGAAAGCGCCAGCAGGCCCTCGGCGGCAAGCACCGTCATGACCAGCAGGATGGCGAACCCGTTGCGGTTGGTGTAGGAGCTTTCGGGCACGAACCCGCTCCAGATGGTGGCCACGGGCGTGAACACCAGGCTCGTGGCCATAACGAGCGCGAATGCCGCGCCCGCGATGCGCTCGCGCCGCCCGACGGCCCCGTTCGCCAGGAACATGCCGACGCCGACCAGCACCAGCGCCGATATCGTCAGAGCGGGCAGGTTCGCCTGCGTGGTGATGCCGGGTAAGGTGCCGATGCAGAACAGGTCGGCCACCGCAAGCGGGTTGCGGGCCAGGCCCGTGTTGCATGCAAGCGATGCCAGCCCCGCGTGCGTGCCCTTGCCGCCCAGAAGCGCCAGCGCCGTGGGGATGAGCACCACCATGCCCGCGCCCACGGCGAGCGCCATGGTGGCGGCGAAGCGCCAACAGCGGCGCAGGCGCCGTCCGCGCAGGCTGCGGTTGCGCGCCAGCTCGTAGAAGAACCACAGCACGCACAGAAGGCACACCATATATCCCGTGTACCAGTTGAACACGATGGCGCACGCGCAGGCGGCGAACAGCCCGCCGCACGCGCGGCGCTGCACCAGTCGGTACGCGCCCAGCGCAGCCAGCGGGGCCATGATCACGCCGTCGAGCCACATGATGTTGCTCGCATATCCCAGCACGTACGAGGTAAGCGCGTAGGCGCATGCGAGCAGCACGAGCAGCACCTGCCGACCCGCCGGGGCGTTTGCCGCGGTGGTGCGAGCCTCGCGCCAGCTTTCGGCATCCGCCGCCAGAAGCCTTCCGCGCAAAAGCACCAGGCAGCAAACGGCGCACGCGGGGATTTTCACTAGGTACAGGACGCTGAACAGCTGCGGCACGGTTTCGGGCGTGAAGAAGAGCGCGATCAGGTTGAACGGGCTGGACAGGTAATAGGTGAACAGGCTGAACATACCGCCGCCAAGACCGGCGGCGTTGCTGTACAGCAGGTTGCCCTGGCCGTGCAGCACCTGGATGAGCCAGCCGAAGTACTCGGCGTACTGCACGGGCATGTCGTAGAGCATCACCGACACGTCGCCGAAGGGGTAGATTCCCCGCATGGCGAAGGCGGCCAGCAGCACGCAGAAGGGGATGGCGAAGGCCGCCAGGTAGGGCGCGGCGGTACGGGCGAAGCGGCTTGCACGGGTGCGGGCCGCGGGGCGTTGATGCGGTTGCGCGGATGCATCGTTGCCGGATATATACATGGTAAGGAGGTCCTCTCTTGTCATGCCCGGAAATCGGGTATGCAGCCCATGGTACCCCAGTCGGCAGCCTATGGGGCCCCGGTGGCGGTTGTCTACGATAACGGCGGAATCCCGGCGTTATCGCGTCCTTCCGCCGGCGAAGGAGAGCGGGTGTCGTCGCGGACGCAGACGGGGCGACGGCGAGGCTACCGGCACCGCCTCGATCGCGTGGGCGCGCAGACGCCCGGCATCGCCATGGTCGTGCGGCTAAGTCTCAGATGCCCAGCGCTGCCATATAAGGCTTTTCCGCGTCCGATCGGCGCCGCGCCGTCCGCCGTGCTAGAATGCCTTCCGCACGAGAATAGTCATATCTGCGTTTCCCCAGGTGAAGCGGCGAAAACCAACAAATTTCCACAGCTCGTGAAAAAATTCCTTGACGGGCTTGACATTTCGCCGTATTCTAACAAATTGCAACTTTTTCGCAGTTTTGCGGATGCACCTGAAGGAGGAAAAGCCTCGTGGCCCAAGACAAAAATGCTGGTCAGACAGTACTTTATCGCAATCGCCGCTCGTTTGCGAAGATTCCTGACGTCATGGACGTGCCCAACCTCATCGCCATTCAAACGGATAGTTTCAAATGGTTCATGAGCGAGGGTCTCGACCAGGCGTTCCAGGACATCGCTCCGATCGAGAACAATACGAAGGACATGTGCGTCGAGTTCGGCGACCATCGCTTCGGCGACCCGAAGTACACCGTCGACGAGTGCAAGGAAAAGGACGTCAGCTATCAGGCGCCCCTGTACGTTGAGATCCGTTACATCAACCGTGAGACGGGCGAGATCAAGGAGCAGGAGGTGTTCATGGGCGACTTCCCGCTCATGACCAACCGCGGCACCTTCATCATCAACGGCACCGAGCGCGTCGTGGTGTCCCAGCTCGTGCGTTCCCCGGGCGTGTACTTCGGCTCCGAGCGAGACAAGGCATCCGACAAAACGCTGTATAACGCAAAGGTCATCCCCAGCCGCGGTGCATGGCTGGAGTTCGAGACCGACAAGCGCGACATCCTGTCCGTGCGCATCGACCGCAAGCGCAAGCAGCCCGCTACGCTGCTCGTCCGCGCCCTCGGCCTGGCCGAGACCCGCGAGGAGATCATCGACCTGCTCGGCAGCGACGAGATGGTCCTGCGCACCCTCGACCGCGACCCCGCCACCACCAAGGAGGAGTCGCTCATCGAGCTGTACAAGCGCTTCCGTCCCGGCGAGCCGCCCACCATCGACTCCGCCCGTACGCTGCTCGAGGGCCTGTTCTTCAACCCGCAGCGCTACGACCTGGCGAAAGTGGGCCGTTACAAGATCAATAAGAAGCTCGGCTTCGATCAGGAGGAGGCCACCTGCTCCACGCTGACCGAGGAAGACATCACCAAGACCATGCAGTACATCATCGGCCTGCATGCCGGTGCCGAGGGCGTCAAGGTTGACGACATCGACCACTTCGGCAACCGCCGCATCCGCACGGTCGGCGAGCTGATCCAGAACCAGTTCCGCATCGGCCTGTCCCGCATGGAGCGCGTGGTGCGCGAGCGCATGAGCATGCAGGAGCCCGACGAGATCACCCCGCAGTCGCTCGTGAACATCCGCCCGATCGTGGCGGCCATCAAGGAGTTCTTCGGCTCCTCCCAGCTGTCCCAGTTCATGGACCAGGCCAATCTTGCCGCAGGCATCACGCACAAGCGCCGTCTGTCCGCACTGGGCCCGGGCGGTCTGTCCCGTGAGCGCGCAGGCTTCGAGGTCCGCGACGTCCACAACTCCCACTACGGCCGCATGTGCCCCATCGAGACGCCTGAAGGCCCGAACATCGGCCTTATCGGCTCGCTGGCAACCTTCGGCCGCATCAACCCCTACGGCTTCATCGAGACCCCGTACCGTCGCGTGGTCGACGGCAAGGTGACCGACGACATCGACTACCTGACGGCAGACGAGGAAGAGAACCACACGATCGCCCAGGCCAACGAGAAGTTCAACCTGGAGACCCGTGAGTTCGGCACCACCGACGAGAACGGCAACTTCGTGAAGGCCGCTCGCGTTCTCTGCCGTACCAAGGACGCCGACGGCGTGTTCGGCGAGCCTGGCGAGGTGCTGCCCGAGCAGGTCGACTACATGGACGTTTCCCCGCGTCAGATGACGTCGGTCGCAACGTCGCTCATCCCGTTCCTCGAGCACGACGACGCAAACCGCGCCCTCATGGGCTCGAACATGCAGCGTCAGGCTGTGCCGCTGCTCAAGCCGCACGCCCCGCTCGTAGGCACCGGCATGGAGCACCGCATCGCGGTCGACTCCGGCGAGATCCTCATCGCGCAGAACCCCGGCGTGGTCGACTACGTCGACGGCCAGACCATCATCGTGCTCAACAACGACGGCGAGTACGACGAGTATCTGGTACCGAAGTTCCAGCGTTCCAACCAGTCCGGCTGCATGAACCATCGCCCCATCGTCCGCAAGGGCGACGAGGTGGCGGCTGGCGACGTGCTGGCAGACGGACCGTCCTGCGACGGCGGCGAGCTGGCGCTGGGCCAGAACCTCATGGTCGCGTACATGCCTTGGGAAGGCTACAACTACGAGGACGCCATCATCGTGTCCGAGCGCGTGGTGTCCGAGGACCTGCTGACCTCCATCCACATCAGCGAGTACGAGCTTGACGCCCGTGACACGAAGCTGGGCCCGGAGGAGATCACCCGCGAGATCCCGAACATCTCCGACGACATGATCGGCGACCTGGACGCCGACGGCATCATCCGCGTGGGCGCCGAGGTGTTCCCGGGCGATGTCCTGGTGGGCAAGGTCACCCCGAAGGGCGAGACCGAGCTGACCGCCGAGGAGCGCCTGCTGCGCGCCATCTTCGGCGAGAAGGCCCGCGAGGTCCGCGACACCTCCCTGAAGGTGCCGCACGGCTCTGGCGGTCGCGTCATCGACATCCACCGCTTCAGCCGCGCCGCCGGCGACGAGCTGGCGCCGGGCGTCAACGAGCTCGTCCGCATCTACGTGGCTCAGAAGCGTAAGGTCCAGCAGGGCGACAAGCTCTCCGGCCGTCACGGCAACAAGGGCGTCATCTCCCGCGTGCTGCCGGTCGAGGACATGCCGTACCTGGCCGATGGCACGCCCATCGACGTCATGCTGAACCCCCTGGGCGTTCCGTCCCGTATGAACGTCGGCCAGCTGCTTGAGAACCACCTGGGCTGGGCTGCGAAGTGGGGCTGGAACGACGACCCGAACTCCGACGAGCCCGTCGAGGGCCCGCAGTTCGTGGCAACCCCGGTATTCGACGGCGCCACCGAGGAGGAGATCTCCGACGCCATCGACGCCGCCAACCGCAACCTCATCAACTGGAACCACAAGAAGTACGGCGACCTGGCGCGCGACGAGTTCGTCCCGCAGCTGTCCCGCACGGGCAAGGCATGGCTCTACGATGGCCGCACGGGCGAGAAGTTCCGCGAGCCCATCACCGTCGGCCAGACCTACATCCTGAAGCTGGGTCACATGGTCGACGACAAGATCCACGCCCGCTCGACCGGCCCTTACAGCCTGATCACGCAGCAGCCTCTGGGCGGCAAGGCGCAGTTCGGCGGCCAGCGCTTCGGCGAGATGGAGGTGTGGGCCCTGTACGCGTACGGTGCATCCAACGTGCTGCAGGAGATCCTGACCGTGAAGTCCGACGACACGTCGGGCCGCGTGAAGTCCTACGAGGCCATCGTCAAGGGCGAGAACACGCCGGCTCCCGAGGTGCCCGAGTCCTTCAAGGTTCTGGTGAAGGAAATGAAGTCGCTGTGCCTCAACGTCGAGCTCGAGGGACACGACCATCAGACCATCGACGTCACCCATGACCCCGATTTGGACGACGTGAAGCGCGACAACGCCGATACGGCCCTGTACAACGCCATCGCCGACGATGCGCGCAAGACCGAGGCTGAGGAAGCCGGCGCTCTCGACGACATCGCCGCAGAGCTGGGCGAGCTGATGGCTGATACGAAGCAAGAAGAAGACGACAACGACCTGATCGGCAAGGAGGACGAGCGATAAATGACGACGGAATTCGACGTTAACAATTTCGACGCCCTGCGCATCTCCCTGGCTTCCGCCGAGGATATCCGCAGCTGGTCGCGTGGCGAGGTGAAGAAGCCCGAGACCATCAACTACCGCACGCTCAAGCCGGAGAAGGACGGCCTGTTCTGCGAGAAGATCTTCGGTCCCACCAAGGACTGGGAGTGCGCCTGCGGCAAGTACAAGCGCGTGCGCTTCAAGGGCATCGTGTGCGAGCGCTGCGGCGTCGAGGTGACGCGCAGCAAGGTTCGCCGCGAGCGCATGGGCCACATCGAGCTGGCGGCCCCCGTCAGCCACATCTGGTACTTCAAGGGCTCCCCGTCTCGTCTGGGCTACCTGCTCGACATCCCGCCGAAGGAGCTGGAGAAGGTCCTGTACTTTGCAAGCTCCATCATCACCTCCGTCGACAAGGAGGCTCGCGACGAGGACGTCGAGGATCTGCGCGATGAGCTGGCCGCCGATCTGGAAGAGCTCGACGTCGAGCGCGATCGCTTGATCGAGCAGACCCGCAAGCTGTCGGTGGATTACGTTCCCGAGGACGACGACTTCGTCGACGACATCGACGAGGACGAGCGCCTCACGCCCGAAGAGGTGGAAGAGGAGATCGCCGACATCTACGAGGAGTTCAACGAGCGCAAGGCCCTGCGTCAGGACGCCTTCGACCTGTTCATGAAGATCGAGCCGAAGCAGCTGGTTCCCGACGAGTCCCTGTACCGCGAGATGCGCGCCAACTACCGTGACTACTTCACGGGCGGCATGGGCGCCGAGTCCGTGCGCGACCTGCTTGACGCCATGGACCTCGAGGCCACGGCCGAGGAGCTGCGCGACGTCATCGCCAACGGCAAGGGCCAGAAGCGCGCCAAGGCCATCAAGCGCCTGAAGGTGGTCGACGCGTTCCTGAAGTCCACCAACAAGCCGTCCGATATGATTCTGGACGTCGTCCCGGTCATCCCGCCCGACCTGCGCCCCATGGTGCAGCTCGACGGCGGCCGCTTCGCCACGTCCGACCTGAACGATCTGTATCGTCGCGTCATCAACCGCAATAACCGCCTGAAGCGCCTGCTCGACCTCGGTGCCCCCGAGATCATCGTCAACAACGAGAAGCGCATGCTGCAGGAGGCTGTCGACAGCCTGTTCGACAACGGCCGCCGCGGCCGTCCCGTCACGGGCCCGGGCAACCGTCCGCTGAAGTCGCTGTCCGACATGCTCAAGGGCAAGCAGGGCCGCTTCCGTCAGAACCTGCTCGGCAAGCGCGTCGACTACTCCGGCCGTTCGGTAATCGTCGTCGGCCCGTCGCTTAAGCTGCACCAGTGCGGCCTGCCTCAGCAGATGGCCCTGGAGCTGTTCAAGCCCTTCGTCATGAAGCGCCTGGTCGAGCTCGAGTACGCTGCCAACATCAAGGCCGCCAAGCGCGCCGTGGATCGTTGCGCCAGCTATGTGTGGGACGTGCTGGAAGAGGTCATCGTGGACCATCCGGTCCTGCTCAACCGCGCACCCACCTTGCACCGTCTGGGCATCCAGGCCTTCGAGCCGGTTCTCGTCGAGGGCAAGGCCATCAAGCTGCATCCGCTGGCCTGCACCGCATTCAACGCCGACTTCGACGGCGACCAGATGGCCGTGCATGTGCCGCTCGGCGCCGAGGCCCAGGCCGAGGCCCGCGTGCTCATGCTGTCCGCGAACAACATCAAATCCCCGGCTCATGGCCGCCCGCTGACCGTGCCTACGCAGGACATGATCATCGGCTCCTACTACCTGACGGCAGCCCGCGACGGCTTCCCGGGCGAGGGCCGCGCGTTCATCGACTTCGCCGATGCCCGCAACGCCTATGACGCTCGCGCCGACGTGGACCTGCAGGCCAAGATCGAGGTGCGCCTGAGCAAGGACACCCGCGTGGCCAACGCGTTCGGCAAGTACGAGGACATGAAGGCCGGTCAACGCATCCACACCACCATCGGCCGCATCATCTTCAACGACTCCTTCCCGGAGGACTACCCCTTCTTGAACTACCAGATGAATAAGAAGGAGATCGGCCGCCTGGTCGAGGACGTCACGAACCGCTATCCGCTGGCCGACGTGCCGGAGATCCTGGACGGTTTGAAGGCCACGGGTTACCACTACGCAACCCGCGCCGGCATCACCGTGTCCGTCTACGACGCCACCGTGCCGCCGACGAAGGCCGACATCCTGGCTGCTGCCGACGATAAGGTCGCTGCCATCGACGAGGACTACGAGATGGGCCTGATGAGCCCCGAGGAGCGTCATAAGCAGGTTGTCGACATCTGGACGGATGCCAACGAAGAGGTCGGCGAGGCCATGGCCGCCAACTTCGACAGCTTCAACCCCATCTTCATGATGGCCGACTCCGGCGCTCGAGGTAACATCAAGCAGATCCGCCAGCTGGCCGGCATGCGCGGCCTGATGGCAGACACCAAGGGCGGCACCATCGACATTCCGGTTAAGTCGAACTTCCGCGAGGGCCTGTCGGTGTTGGAGTACTTCGTCTCCACGCACGGCACTCGTAAGGGTATGGCCGACACCGCTCTGCGTACCGCCGACTCGGGTTACCTGACCCGTCGTCTGGTCGACGTTGCGCAGGACGTCATCGTGCACGAGATCGACTGCGGCACGAACGTGGGCGTTCCGTACCCGCTGCACAACGAGAAGGGCGAGCTGGACGAGAACCTCATCGGCCGCTGCCTGCTCGAGGACGTCAAGGGCACCGACGGCTACGTGGTTATGGAGGGCGACAAGTACATCACCTCCATCGAGCAGCTTGCCGCCATGGAGGCCGCGGGCGTCGAGGAAGTCACCATCCGCACGGTCATGACCTGCCATGCCGAGCATGGCGTGTGCCAGAAGTGCTACGGTTGGGACCTTGCCACGGGCCGTCCGGTCAACATCGGCACCGCTGTCGGCATCATCGCCGCCCAGTCCATCGGCGAGCCCGGCACGCAGCTGACCATGCGTACGTTCCACGCCGGCGGCGTCGCAGGCGAGGACATCACGCACGGCCTGCCGCGCGTCCAGGAGCTGTTCGAGGCCCGCAAGCCTAAGGGCCAGGCAGTGCTGGCGGAGATCTCCGGCACGCTGCAGATCAGCTCCGACAAGAACACGAAGACGTTGACCATCCACGACCAGGAAGGCAACTTCCGCGAGTACGTGGTGTCGGCTCGCGCCACCATGCTCCCGGGCGTGGAGGACGGCCGCCAGGTCCGCATCGGCCAGCAGCTTACCAAGGGCTCCGTGAACCCCCACGACCTGCTGCGCCTGACCGACCCGAACACCACGCTGCGCTACATCGTGGCCCAGGTCCAGGACGTGTACGTGTCCCAGGGCGTTGACATCAACGACAAGCACATCGAGGTCATCGCGCGCCAGATGCTGCGCAAGGTGGCCGTGCTCGACGCCGGCGACTCCGACTTCCTGCCGGGCCGCCAGGTCAACCGCTTCGAGTTCGAGAACGTTGCCAACGAGCTCATCGCCGAGGGCAAGAACCCGCCGGTGGGTCAGCCGCTGCTGCTGGGCATCACGAAGGCTTCCTTGGCCACCGATTCGTTCCTGTCCGCCGCATCGTTCCAGGAGACCACGAAGGTGCTCACCGACGCCGCCATCGAGGGCAAGGTCGACCACCTGGTGGGTCTGAAGGAGAACGTCATCATCGGCAAGCCGATTCCGGCCGGCACGGGCCTGAAGCGCTACCGCGACGTCGGCCTGACCTACAAGGGCAAGCCCACCGCTCCGGTTGAGGGCGATATGCTGCCTGATTACGCTCCGGACGACCTGCGCCAGATCGAGGACCTGCTGCCCCAGCCCCAGGATTGGTCGCTGGACGGCGAGGGCTACCTCAACATGGGCGGCAACTACGGCAGCTACTACAGCGGCCTGTCCCTGGGTCATCGCGGTCCGCAGCTGTCCGACGAGGACGCGCGCCTGTACATCTACGACGATCTGGGCGTGTCGCAGCGCTGGGCGAACAAGTTCAGCGAGGCGGGCATCGAGACCGTGGCCGACCTGGTGGGCCACACCGAGGACGACCTGCTGCGCATCGAGGGCATCGGCGCGAAGGCCATCGAGGAGCTCAAGGAAGGCCTCGAGCAGCACAACCTGCTGCATGTGATCGAGGACGACCTGAGCGCATCCTCCGATGACATGAGCCAGCTGCTCGACATGGTGTTCAGCCCGGATGACACCATCCTTATCGGCGGCGACGAGCCGGCCACCTTCAACACCGAAGGCGAGGACATGCTGGGCGAGGCGCTGCCTCCGCGCAGCTACCATCGCAACCTCGAGGAGCTCGACGAGCTTCTGGGCAACGGCGCATTGGGCTTCGGCCTGACCAGCCGTAAGGACGAGGAAGAGTCCAACGAGGCTCAGGCTAACGGCGAGGAATAACGCCAGCTGAAAGGGGCGCGCATCGGCGCGCCCCTTTTTCGTTATGGCGGGCTGAACGGCGGCAACGCCCGCGTCCGCTAACGTTCGAAAGGCTTTTCATGAGCGATAAAACTTACATCCCCGAGGGGGAGCAGGCTCCTGCATCGCAGATCGGCGCCACGCTCGAGGCGCTGGCGGGAACCATTCACGCTCGCCGCGAGGCAGGGGAGGGCAGCTACACGTTCCGCCTGCTCACGGGCAACGTCGACTCGCCGCTGAAGAAGGTGGTCGAGGAATCTAACGAGGTAGCTTTGGCCGCCAAGGACGTGGAAGCGGCGAAGATGATGCTGGCGGGCCTTGCCGGCCACGAGGGCTCGCACGCGGGCATGGCCGATGCGTTCGCCGCCAAGGCCGACGCGGCCTGCGACCATCTGCGTTATGAGGCTGCTGACGTGGTGTATCATCTTCTCGTCGTGCTTGAGCGTTACGGTATCGGCATCGACGAGTTCGCTGCCGAGCTGAACAACCGCATGACCGACGAGGAGCGCCCCCAAGGCGCCATCCGTCTGCACGAGGAACACGTGAAACGAGGGAAGTAATCGGTTCCGCCGGCCTGCCGGCCGGCGGACCTGCTCGACGTTGCGGCCGCTTGTGGCACGCCGTCTTCGCATTCAGCTTCACGGGCATGGCCCACAGGCCAATGCCCGCTTGCTTCACGCGAATACGACGCACCGCAAGCGCCCTCACTGACTTCAGTGGACCTGTGAGATTTAAAAGGGTCAATCTCCGCATAGGGTTTTGACTCGGTGACTATTGGAAAAGAGGAGCGAAATATGGCACGTCTTTTCGGTACTGATGGGGTTCGCGGCGTTGCGAACAAGGAGCTTACGTGCCAGATGGCCTTCCAGCTGGGTCAGGCTGCGGTTGCTTTCAAGGGCCGTACCATTCTGATCGGCAAGGATACGCGCCTGTCGGGCGATATGCTGGAGTCGGCCGTTGCCGCCGGCATCATGTCCATGGGCGGTACGGCGCTGCTGGCGGGCATCATCCCCACGCCGGCGATCGCCCTGCTCACGCGTGAGCTGCATTGCGACGGCGGCATCGTCATCTCCGCCTCGCACAACCCGCCGGAGTACAACGGCATCAAGATCTTCGACGGCCAGGGCTTCAAGCTGCCCGACTCCGTCGAGGACGAGATCGAGGCATTCATGGCGCGCGGCGGCGCCGCTGCCGATGAGCTGCCTAACGGCGATGAAGTGGGCGTGGCCGTGCCCGTCGAGGACGCCTGCGAGCTGTACATTCAGCACGCGGTGCAGAGCGTGGAGAAGCAGGGCATCGACTTCAAGGGCCTGAAGGTGGCGCTTGATACGGGTCATGGCGCATCCTGCATGACCAGCGCCGAGGCGCTGCGCCGTTTGGGCGCCGATGTCACCGTCATCAACGACGATTACTGCGGCACGGACATCAACGTCCAGTGCGGTTCCACGCACCTGGAGCCTCTGCGCGCCCTGGTCGCCGAGTGCGGCGCCGACGTGGGCATCGCGCATGACGGCGACGCCGACCGCGTCATGCTCATGGACTCCGAGGGCAACGAGATCGACGGCGACATGGTGGAGGCCGTGTGCGCCATCGACCTGAAGCAGCGCGGCCTGCTGGCCGGCGACACCGCCGTGTCCACCGTCATGGCGAACCTGGGCCTGACGCACGCGCTGCGCGATGCGGGCATCAACCTCATCCAAACGAAGGTTGGCGACCGCTACGTGCTCGAGGCCATGCGCGAGGGCGGTTACGTCATCGGCGGCGAGCAGTCCGGCCATACCATCTTCTTGGAGCACAACTCCACGGGCGACGGCCTGGTCACGGCGCTGCAGTTCCTGGCAGCTTGCAAGCGCGCCGGCAAGTCCGCCGGCGAAGCGGCGAAAACCATGACCCGCTTCCCGCAAACGCTCATCAACGTGCGCGTGAAGGACAAGCACGCGGCTGATGGCAACCAGGCCATCGCCGATGCCGTGGCAGCCGCCGAGGCGGCGCTTGGCGAGGACGGGCGCGTCCTGCTGCGTCCGAGCGGCACCGAGCCGGTCGTGCGCGTGATGGTGGAGGCCATGGATGAGCAGGCTGCCGAGCAGCATGCGAAGACCATCGCCGAAGTGGTCGAGCGCGAGATTTAAACGAGTGCAAGGCTCAGAGGGGCTGCGTCGGAAGCGATTCCGGCGCAGCCCCTTTCTTATGCCTAAGGGTTTTGAGGCGACCTAGTTTTGGGAGCGTCAAAACAATCGTGTAGGAACGGGAAACCCCCGGACTTTTCCCATCCGTTTTGAGAAAAGTCTGGGGGTTTCCGCCAAAAGAAGAGCTAAAGAAGCCGGTTACCGGTATATACCGGTAACCGGCTTCTTGTATTTTGGAAACCGATAGGGGGATATGCCTGCGTGAATGGGCGCAGTGCCCTTTGCAAGGTAGCCGTTGAAACCAGTTTTATTCGATCGGCTTAATCGGCTCGGTGGTGCTTTCGGACAGGTTTGCGGCTTCACTTCCTTCTGATGCATGGGCTGGCTGCTTGAAGGCGGGGCTTTCGTGCTTTCCCATGGTCTTGGCATTGTCGGCTGCGTAGGCGGGGCGCCAATCTTCTATCGCCTGAGCGACCGACCATGCTGCAGCGTCGTCTTTGCAGCTGGCGGCGTCGCCCGATGCGTGTGCGCCTGCTGCGGCGTGGGCGGCGTTTTCGCCTTCGACTTTGCGGCGCCAGTATAGCCAGAAGCCCAGCGCACCTGCGCCTGCTGTAACAAGGGCGGCCAGCAGTCCCGTTACTACGGGGTTCATCTGCCGCTTGGGAAGGCCGGCCTCGGGCACGGTGATGCCGAAATCGTCGGAGCCGGTTTTGAACGACGCCTGCGAAGCGGTGGGCTTGAGCACGGATTCAAGCGTTGCCGTCTCTGCCTTCGCTTGATCGCTTGGGGCGTCGAACTGGGTCAAATCGTACGTGTCGATATAGGCTTTCAGCGTGCGCGAGTAGGTGGTGCTGGTGGCGTAGTGCCCCTGCAGGTAGTCGCACGCGTCCTCGTAGGTGCTTGTGTTCGACTTCTTCACCGGGGCGTACAGCGAATCACCGGTGAGCAGGCCGACGTAGTCCTTGAGCGATTCCGTTAGGCTGGGGTAGCGGCGGAACTCGGCGACGATGGTTTCCAGGTTGCCCTTGCCGTCGTCCTCCTGCGTTTTCATGCGCACGCTTTTGCCTTCGTAGGCGCCTTTGATGCCGAACAGGTTGTTATAGGGTTCGCACGAAAGCCCCGAGGAGCCGGATGCCGACTCCACTACGGCCTGCGCGATCATGACCGAGGCGTATAGGTCGTTTTCCTGGCATAGTTCGCGGGCCTGCTCGCCGATCTGGCTGATGAACTGCTCGGTGGTCAGGTTGCGCGAGACGTAGACCAGCTCGTCCTCGTCAAGGGTGGCGCTTTCCTGCACCATGTCCTCGGGGGCGTCCTCGACGTCCTCGGCGGGCTTCTCTGCAGAGGAGCCGTTGCCGGTGCTTGCGGGCGGAGTGCTGGAAGCGGCGGGTGCAGCCGGGGTTTCAGCGGGTTGCTCGGGGGTGGTGGACTCGGGCTTGGTCTCGGGTTTTGCCTCGGGCTCGGAGGCGGCGCTCGAATCGGTGATGGCCTTCTGCGTTTGCTTGACCAGTTTCGCCAGGTCGGCATTTATGGTTGCAAGCGCGTCGACGTCGATGGTGAGGAAATCCGCTGCGGCCACGGTTTCGCCGGAAAGATACGCCTTCAGCGGCTTCAGGCCGACGAGCTTGGCGGCTTCGGCCTTGTCGAGGATGGCCTTGTTTTCCGCGTCGGTTGCGGTCCAGTCGCCGGTGTTGGCGACGCTTTCGATGGGCGTTGCCTGCGCCGCGTACGCAACGCCTGCCGGGGCGGTACCCGGCGTATGCGCGAGACCCGCCAAGGCGGGGGCCGTTGCCATGGATGTTGCCAGCACCGCGGCAAGCGCGGCGTTCGTGAAAATAGTGCCCTGCTTCATTACGCTATCGTACCGTTTCTCCTTGTTCGACCTAGTAAGCCAAGTATAACTTATAGTCCCTTCATTTGCCGTTCACCACGATAATCATCACGTCGGCTGTTTGCAATGTCAGGGCGCCAACCGTTTGCCAATCGTCGCGATTCCTTCATGTTATCAGCCGCTGAACAGGGCAAAACCCGCGAAATTGTTGCTTAGCACGCTAAGGTGCGGGTTATATGAGGAAGGGGGCTGCCAGTCGCCGCACCGACCACTACCGAGTCGGCCGCCGAGCGGCCTGATGCTGAGAAGGCCGCTGAGCAGCTCGATGTTGAGCAGGCTGACGTCAAGTCGGCTGACGCCGAGCGGGCAGCTGACCAGGCAGGCGCCGGCCCGCTGCCGAGCAGCCCGACGCCGAGAAAGCAGCGGATTCCCCTAAAGGTGAATATGTCAGGTCTTTCGTCGCCTGAACCGTTATGGGCGCGCCGCCCGAGCCGGTGCGCCCGCGCCGCCCGAGCCGGTGCGCCCGGCGCCAGCCCGGCCGGAACGCGAATGACGTGAACGCTGCCGCATCGCATCGATCCGTAACCGAAATGCCTACTATGTCTAGAGACAACCGTGATAAGATGGGGCCAGACATATAGGCGCTCACAGACGAGAGAGCGAGGCATCATGCTGGACAAGGATCAATTGAACGACATCGTTGCAGGCATCGCGAAAAACTACAGCGAGCGCGAGGAGATCTTCTTCACCGACCCGAACAAGCATTTCCCGAACAAGCTTGCCATCGTGAACATCGTGAAGGACCTGCGCCGCGTCATGTTCCCGCGTTACTTCGGCGACGAAACGCCCACGGGCATCAACCCCGAGTACTTCATCGGCGAAACGCTCATCCGCATTGAGGATTCGCTGCGCCGCGAGCTGCGCGAGGCGCTGCTGTTCCGCGGCGGGCTGGCAACGGAGGAGCTTGACGCGCGCGTCGACCAGATCTGCGCCACGTTCTTCAGCCGCCTGCCTGAAATCCAGCGCATCCTGCTGACCGACGTGCAGGCTGCCTTCGACGGCGACCCGGCCGCTCAGAGCAAGGAAGAGATCATCTTCAGCTATCCGGGCTTCTTCGCCATCTTCGTGTACCGCATCGCGCACGAGCTGTACGTGCAGGATGTGCCGCTCATCCCGCGCATCATGTCCGAGTACGCCCACGGGCGCACGGGCGTCGACATCAACTCCGGTGCGACGATCGGCGAGTACTTCTTCATCGACCATGCAACCGGCGTCGTCATCGGCGAGACCACCACGATTGGCAACCACGTGAAGGTGTACCAGGGCGTCACGCTGGGCGCTCTGTCTACGCGCGCCGGCCAGGCGCTGTCCGGCGTGAAGCGCCATCCCACCATCGAGGACGACGTCACCATCTACAGCAACGCCAGCGTGCTGGGCGGCGAGACCGTCATCGGCGAGGGCTCGATTATCGCCGGCAGCGCGTTCGTCATCTCCAGCGTGCCTGCGGGCAGCCGCGTTTCCCTGAAGAACCAGGAAGTAAACGTGCGCACGCCTAACAAGGACCACGCCAAGTGCTGGGAGATTTAAACGGCGAACGCAAGCGCCGTTGCGCGTTAGGCGCCCCCATGCCTGCTCAAGCCTAAGGGTCGGGCTGCAACAGAAGCAATGCCACCAGGGCCGATTCCGCAAATCGCGGGGTCGGCCCTGCTTTGTTTGAGCTTCCGATATACCCGCAGCCGAGCCCTCGAGTTCGCGAATCTGCTTTCCTCGCCATCCGCCACACCAAACCGCCGATACGTCTGCGTTTTAATGGGGCTTGCTCGAGTATCCGCTTTTCGAGCAAGCCTGTGACCAGGTGAAACGCAGATTGCCATTGAGCGACTACCAAGCAATATCCCAATAAAACGCAGACGTATCGCTCTATTCGGTCACGTAGGCAAAAAAGAAGCCCCGCGTGAGCGGGGCTTCTGGGGTTAGCGGATGAACTTTGCTAGGACGCGGGCGAGGAGGCTGGGCTTCTCGGGGCGTCGCTGGATGCCGGAGTGGCTGGGCGCCTGCATGGGCTCGTTGATGACCTGGGCCTTCACCGGCACGGGCTGAGCCGCAGCCTCGGAGGGCTGAGCTGCAGTGCCAGCGGGCTTGGGGGCAGCCTGCGGCTTCGGCGCCGCTTGCGGCTTTGCGGCAGCTTCGGCCTCAGCGGCTTTCGCGGCGGCCTCTGCCTCAAGCGCTGCCTTATGGGCGGCTTCGGCCTCACGGGCAGCCTCTGCGGCGGCAGCCTCCGCCTTCGCCACTGCCTCCACCTTGGCTTCGGCTTCGGCCATTTGCGCTTGGCGCTGCTGGTTCATGAGCTTGCGGGAGTTCGCGCTGCGCGCGGCCTTGGCCTCGGCAGCGGCCGCGCGGGCGCGTTGCGCCTCCTTGATGAGGAAGTCCTGCGACTCGAACTTCGGCTCGTCGGGTTTGGCCAACTCGCCGAGCTTGGTGTAGGTTCCATCGGCCTTCAGCTCGCGCAGCTTCGCCGTGTCGCGCAGGCACGTGTCGATGTAGTCGAGCACCTGGTTGCGCAGCCCCTCGTCGAGGATGGGCCAGGCGATCTCGACGCGCTTCTCCATGTTGCGCGTCATGAGGTCGGCGCTGGACAGGAAGATCTTGATGTCCTCGCGCGGGCCGAAGCCGTAGATGCGGCTGTGCTCGAGCAAACGGCCCACGATAGAGACCACGCGGACGTTGTCGGTATAGCCGGGCACGCCCGGGACCAGGCACGATATGCCGCGCACGAGAAGCGTGACCGGCACGCCGGCCTGGCTTGCCTCGGCGATCTTGACGATGATGTCCTTGTCGGTGACGCTGTTGGTCTTGAAGAACAGGCCGCACGGCTTGCCTTCGCGCGCAAGGGCGATCTGCTTGTCGATGTTGGCGATGATGCCGGGCTTGATCTGCAGCGGGGCCACCGACAGGATGTCGTAGTTGTCCGAAGCGTTCTCCAGCTGCATGTTGCGGAAGAACTCGGTGGCGTCGCGGCCGATGGTCTCGTCGGCGGTGATGAAGCTCAGGTCGGTGTAGAGCTTCGCCGTCTTCTCGTTGTAGTTGCCCGTGCCCAGCTGCGTGATGTACTGCAGGCCGTTGTCGGTTTGGCGCGTGATGCAGCAGATTTTGCTGTGCACCTTGTAATCGCGGAAGCCGTAGATGACGTTGCAGCCGGCCTCCTCGAAGCGCTGCGACCACTCGATGTTGTTGGACTCGTCGAAGCGTGCGCGCAGCTCGAACAGCGCCGTGACCTGCTTGCCGGACTCGGCGGCGGCGATGAGCGCCTCGGCCAGGTGCGACTGGCGCGCCAGGCGGTACAGCGTGATCTTGATGGAGATGACGGTGGGGTCGGCGGCTGCCTCGCGCAGCAGCTGCACGAACGCGTCCATGGACTCGTAGGGGTAGCTGAGCAGCACCTCGCGCTCGCAGACCTGGTCGATGATGGAGCGGTTGCGGTCAAGGCATGCCGGCCACTGCGGGGTGAACGGGGAGTTGGACAGCGCCATGCGCTCCTGCTCGGGCAGGTTGCTGCCAAGACCCCAGGTCCAGCTCATGTCGAGCGGCACGCTGGTGACGTAGGTCTGATGCGGTTTGAGGTTCAGGCGATCGAGCAGAAGCTCCTGCAGCACGCTGGAAAGCGGGCGCTCGGACTCCAGGCGCACCGGCGCCAGACGGCCGCGCTTCTTCAGGATGCGCTTCATGTGCTCGCGATAATCCTCGTCGGACTCGTCGGTGTTCTCCGTGGCGTCCAGGTCGGCGTTGCGCGTGACGCAGATGACGTTGGTGTGCTTGACGGTGTACATGCTGAACACCTGCTCGGCGGTCATCTCCACCGCGTGCTCGAGCAGGATGAACTGGAAGCCCTCGCCCGGCAGCTTGATGACGCGCGCGCACTGGCGCGGCATGGGAAGGATGCCCACGGTGACGCCCTCGGCGCCCAGGTTCTCGCTTTCCTCGGCGGAAGGGTGGATCTTCGCGGCCTTGACGGTTTTGCCGTCCTTGGCCTTGTCCTTCTTCTTGGGCTTCTTCGGGCCCACTTCCTCGTCAAGTCGCACGATGACGTAGAGCGACCCGTTCTCCAGGTGGGGGAAGGGGTGGCGCGAATTGATGATCTGCGGGGACAGGAACGGCATGATGTTGGCTGCCGTATAGTCGGCCAGGAAGGCGCGCTGTTCGTCGTTGAGATCGGCAGGGCGCAGATGGCGCACGCCGTGCGCGGCCAAGGCCTCGCGTACCTCGGCGTAGGTCTGTTCCTGCACCGGATACAGCTGATGGCAACGCTTGTGGATGGCGGAGAGCTGCTCAGCCGGCGTCATGCCCGTCTTCGAGTCGAGGACCTGCTTCTTCAGAAGCGACAGGTCTGTCAGGCTGCCCACGCGCACCATGAAGAACTCCTGGAGGTTGGACCAGAAGATGCTGATGAAGTTCAGCCGCTCAAGCAGCGGGACGGTCTCATCGGCGCCTTGGTCGAGCACGCGTTCGTTGAACGTGAGCCACGACAGCTCGCGGTTTTGCATATAGGGCGTGGAACCTATATGCGTTGTGGATTCGTTTGCTTTCATGGCGTTCCCTTCCCTCGACGTCATAGATGAAACGTGCGTCGGGCGATGCGTCTTCGTTGATTCGATGTGCGTGCGGCCGCTTGCGGGCGGTCAAGTGGAATCGATGATTGCATAACGTGCGACGCCAAGGTGACGGGGTTCCCCAACAACCACGTCCCCTCAACTCATATTTTACTCTGTTTTGATGCTGTGACCGGCCGAATCCGCCACCAGGCTGGAAATAATGGGGTGAAAAAGGTAACGATTTGGTTTCGGGTGGGGCTAATCCACTTGAGGAGGTGCCGACACGGCCCCGAGCATGCGCTCGATCAGGTACCCCTCGCGCACGCCGTGCTTGCATATGACCAGCTTATCGGCGCCAAGGTGGCGGAACAGCTCCGCTAAGATGACGCAGCCCGGCACCATGGTGTGCACACGCTCGGCGGACGCCTTCAGGGCCGCGTGCCCGAACGCGGAGGGGTTCTCTCGGCAGGCTTCGAGAATCTGCTGCACCTGCTCGGCCTGGACCTCGCGCGGGCGCGTTTGCAGCTCGTCGAGCTGCTGGACCAGCTTGGCCGCGGCGCGCGTGGAGCCGCCCACGCCGTAGAGCGTGGGGGTTTTGTAGGGCTCGAGGCTGGGAAGCTTGCGCAGGTTGCTGCGGAACTCGCAGGCAATGGCGTCCATCTCGATGGGCGCGGGCAGGATGTTGCGGACGAAGCGCGCGAACGACGACAGCGAGCCCTGGCCGAGGCTAACGTCGTCGCTGTCGCGGCCGCCGTCGACGCGGGTGAGCTCGGTGGAGCCGCCGCCGATGTCGACGAGCGTGCCGCGCTCGAGCGGGGTGGAGCAGCGGGCGCCGACGAACCCGAGGTGCGCCTCGTCGCGTGCGGACAGCAGCGTGACCGCCAGCCCGCAGCGCCGCTCGATCTCGGCGATGGCGTCGGTGCAGTTCGCGGCGTTGCGCAGCACGGCGGTGGCGAACACGTCGACGCGCTTGCAGCCGAAGTAGCGCACGCGCTTCATGTGGCTTTTCAACACGTTGACGGCACGGTCCACGCCGTCGGAGGTGAACACGCCGTCTTCCACGAACGCGGCAAGGCCCGCCATCACCTTGTCGTTGATGATACTTTTGAAGTCCTTGCTGGAATAGGTGCTGCGACGATCGTCCTTCACTTCGTAGATGACAAGGCGAATGGAGTTCGACCCCAGGTCGATGACGCCGTAGGTGGGCATTGCCGTGTTCCTTCCTCGATGGCGCTGCGCGCCGGTCCCGCTTTGCGATCATGCCGGCGCGTTGCGTCGGCATGAAGTGAGCCGTACCCATGATAAAGGTTGCGGGCCCCCGCTTGACGTGCGCGGGCAGCGCCGACGGTTTCTGGGCGAAGATTTTACGCTCCCTTAACGTTGCCGCCTTCGGGGCGGAGGAGGCGGCGAAGCGGGTTGGCAGCTGCCTGCGGCTACCGGGTTCCCGCGTGAACAGGGGACGGAGGTGTGTTCACGTTACGTTGTGGGAGCGCGAAGCTCAAACGTGAACACACCTCCGTCCCCTGTTCACGCGTCGGGGAGGGGAAGGTGACGGGATGGGTTGGCGGCTGCCTTCAGCTGCCGATTCCCGTGTGGCGGGGCCCTGCCATCCCTTACAATATAAGATATGCATTCCCTTGCGCTCCGCAGGTCTGAGACGCAGTTGAAAGGTGCCTTCCATGAAGAGCGTCGGTATTTTCAATGCCCTTCTCCGAGTGTTGCTTTCCGTGGCGCTCGTGGTCTCGTTCACGCCCATCCCCGCCAGCGCCGCCGAGGACGCGACGGTTGCCAGCGGGTCCCCCTCCGCCTCGGTCGGCGAGCAGGGTTCTGCGTTGTCGGGGGGCTTGGGCGAAGCGGCGTTGACCGGCGGCGCCGCCGTTGAGGTTGCGGGCGCCGCGGCGGGTGCCGGGGACGTGTCTTCGGGTTCTGATGCTGAATCGCCTGCCGGCGAAGCATCCGGTGCTGTTGAGCCTGCTGGCGAAGGCGGCGATACTGCCGCCGATGCCTCGTCGTCTGCTGGCGAAGGCGCTGAAGCCGCCGCATCGCCCGAAGGCGGCGAAACTGGCTCCAACGCCGCCGATGCCGCATCGTCCGAAGATGGCGAAACGGGTTCCAAGGCCGCCGAGGCGGCCGGCGATCTGGCGCAGCGCGATGCCGCCGATGCGGCGGACGACCCGGCCGAGCGTGCTGCCGATGATGAGCCGGCGCAGCAGGGGGTCCTGTACCCGTTCGGCAAGCTCATGGCCAGCGGGTACGTGTACGCCTGCGACGAGCGGGGCAATCTGACGAAACCCGTCGACGAGGACGATCCCGAGCGCAACGCCATCTCCGCGCGCGACGTCACGAATCTCATCATCGACTATCACGTTGCCAATATCCCCAAGGGTCTGTGCGAGGGCTCGACGAGCCTGACGTCGGTGCGTTTCGAGAACGACCGTCTGGATTCCATAGGCGATTTCGCCTTCGCCGCCTGCGCGAAGCTCTCCTTCATCAGCTTCTCGGATATGCATATCGGTTCGATCGGTGCGCAGGCGTTTGCCGGCTGCTCCTCGTTGACCAGCCTTTCCATTAAGAAGCCCGCTGAAATCGGCGCTTTGGGGGAAGCCTGCTTCATGAAAAGCGGCCTTGAGTCCACCGGTTTGGGGAATGCGAAGGGCCTGACGTCCATCCCGGCCGACGCGTACGAGGGGTGCCAAAACCTTTCCGACACGGGCCTGGGGCAAAACCAGCAGATCGTCTCGGTCGGCTTCGCGGCGTTCGCCAACTGCCCCAACCTGCACGTGACGGGCCTTGAGACGAACACGTCGGTGAGCCAGCTGGGCGACGCGTGCTTCTCCGGGTCGAACCTTGACGGCGGCTTGGTCTTGCCGAGCGGCTCGCAGATCGAGGAGCTGCCCAGCCGGGCGTTCGCCGACGCGAATTTGGACTACGCGTACTTCCGGTGCGACCATGCGGTGTACATCGATAGCGACACGTTCCCCAGGCGCGGGATGCAGGTGATGGTTCCGTCGAGTTTGGTCGGCCTGTATCGGTCGAGCACTCCGGAGCGGAACTGGGAAAGCTGCAACGGCCAAACCCCCGTCAGCATTGCCGAGTGCCTGAAGGACCTTCGAATCGAGCACGACCCTAACGTCATGGAGTACGCCGAGGACGATAAGGTTTCCCTTGCCGGCATGAAGGTCACGTTCGACCACGGGTACGGCAGGAGCTCGTTCGCTTATGAGGACTTGAAGAACTGCGCGTTCGCCCAGTTCATCGAGGTGTACCCCGATGACGGGTACCTGTTCCGCTCAAGTTTCCACGGCCAGCGCATCCATATGACCTACGACGACGGTGAGGTGTACCTTGACGCGTACTCGGCCGATCCCATGCGTGAGCGGGGCAACACCGACCTGGCGGTGGATATCCGCTACGACGGCGCGCTCTCCTCCGGGGACAGCGCCACCGGCGCGGGCCAGTACAAGCCCGGCGAAACCTGCGTGGTGG
>ERZ1034917.131-NODE-131-length-72457-cov-10.624085_pt1 | contig 72457 bp, 68 predicted proteins | sample MGYA00520605_ERZ1034917 | MGnify/ENA primary metagenome ERZ1034917 (study PRJEB33766, sample SAMN09781784) | gut metagenome | biome: gut microbiome | host: Homo sapiens | place: Madagascar | study: EMG produced TPA metagenomics assembly of the PRJNA485056 data... | reverse complement strand
TTACGGTTTTTTAGTCAATTATAACGACGTTTATTAAATCTATATTAATTTTAACGCCGTTTTGCGTTTTCCTGCAAAAATGCCGCCCTTGCGGTCGGCACTTATCACAAAACTGTTTTCAAAAACCCGCCGATACCTTCCGAGATATCCCGATACGTTTCCTCGAAATTTCCCGTGTACCACGGGTCGGCGACGTCTTTTCTTTTTCCCGCAAATTCCATAAGCAAAAAGATTTTGCCGCCTGCCCTCTCTCCCAGAATCCGCCGCATGTTTCTCACGTTCGCCTCGTCCATACCGACAAAATAATCGTATTTATCGGCGTCTGCCGAGTTCAGGCGCACGGCGCGCTTTTCGCTTGAAGAAATTCCGAGGCGGTCCAGAATCTTTTTCGTGCCGTAATGCACGGGACTTCCTATCTCTTCCGAGCTTGTCGCCGAGGAAGCGACAAAAAATTCCTTCTCTTTTCCGAGTTTTTTCACAGCGTCCTTCAACAGAAACTCTGCCATCGGGCTGCGGCAAATGTTTCCGTGGCAAACGAACATAACCTTAATCATTTCAGTCCTTATACACGATTATATCTTCCGCTTCCACTCCGCAGAGCTTGCAGTAAAACATAAGGTTCTCCACGTCTATAGGCGTTCTTCCCGTTTCCCAGTTTGCGACGGAGCCGGTGTTCATAACGGCGCCCAGTTCCGCTTGCGAAATGTTCTGATCCATTTCGAAAACGCAGTCCTCACACTTATAGTCGTAGCAAAGGTGCCTGTCGTCGAACTGATTTTTCGAAAGCCACCAGCAGACGTAGCGGCGTAAATTTAAGTTGTCGTTTCTCAAAAGTTTCAGTTTGTAACCGGTTTTTTCCCAGTCGATTTGTCTGAGTTTGATTTCTTCCATAATTATAAGGTTTGCTCTGCGGCTTGTTTTCTTTTTTCCGAAAGGTCGGCGTGCATCTGCGCTTTGGTGGCGGCGTCGATTTTATAAAACAGCATCGGAATCATGCTGAGCAGGCACGCAATGCCAGGCAGTCCCACGTAAGCGACGTAGATGATATTCTGCATTTTAGGCGTGATTTCGGCCGTCGCGTTGTAGCCGGAAATTCCGACGAAAAGGATGCCCACCGCAACCGACAAAGCGTTGCTGATTTTGTTTGACATCGACAAAATAGCAAAGCATACGCCCTCGTGTCTTTCGCCGGTTTTCCACTCGTTGTAGTCGCAGATATCCGAGGTCATAACCATCGGCAGATAGCCGTGCGGTCCGAACATAAAGCCGATTAGCGCCAGCATAACCCAGTGCGCCCAAACGGCAGGGAGTCCGCCCCTCAGCGCGCTGTCGGACGGCAGAAGCACGTAGAACAGCATGCACGCAAGGCTTATCGCAAAGCCATATATAGCAAACACGATAAAGGTTTTTTTCTCGCCCCATTTTTTGTTGATGACAGGCACCACCACGATGCTGATCATGCTGGTAACCGCGCTCGTTATACCAATAAGCCAGGTGGCGTTGGAAGTCGGGTCAAGCTCTCCGCCCGCGGCGAAGATGTCCGAAAGCAGCGGGAAGTACACCTTGCCTATCAGCGCGCCGCCCGCCTGTATGCAGATACCCATAGCCATATTTCTGGCAAAGCCGAGCATAAACGTCAGAAACACGATGCGGATCATTTTGTTGTTTTTAAGCTCAACGAACATTTCCTTGAAGCTGACCGCGCTTGATGACGTGGAAACCACCGCTTCCTTGTTCTTGAAGTAAATGAGCAGGTAAAGTCCCGTGCCCAGCACCAAAAACAGAAGCGCCGTCAGAAGGTAATAGGTTTTGTCGGGATAATTGCCGGGTCCCTTCACCGCGTCGAGTATCATCATAACCACGGTAACGAACACGCCCGGCGCCGCCAAAGCAATGCTCTTGAAGGTGTTTGCAAGGCCTGCCGCCACGTTTCTTTCCTCGGGATCCGGGCTCAGAAGCGCCAGCATACCCTGCGAAGGAATGTCCGCAAACGTCATAGCCACGTTCCACAAAACGGTGGTAACGGTTATGTAAACGTACATAACGTACTTATTAGAAAAGTCGATAAACACAAACATCAGCGTCGTCAAAACGGCGATCGGAAATGCGCTCATCAGCACGAACGGGCGCATTTTTCCGCCCTTAAGATGACTGCGGTCTATCAACGCGCCGAAAATCGGGTCCGCAATGCAGCTGATGATTTTCGCCACCAGAATGATGACTGCCACCACCGAGAATATGTTTGCGTCCAGTCCGGAATACATTTTGTTGTAAAATTCCGTCTGGAAGCTGTTGATGTAGCCGATAAAAAGCTGCACGCCGAATATGCCGACAGCATATATCAGCGCCGACTTGAACGGCAAAATCGGTTGTTTTTTGTCCATAACAATCCCCTTTTGCAAAAGTAAATCTATTATATCACACTCCTCCCCTCATTTACAACCGAATTCAAGCGCAAAAAATCCGCCTTAAATGCGGACTTTTCAAAATCTCTTATCGAATTCTTCAAATTCTTTCGGAAGGTTTTGGCAAACGAAGTATCCTTCGGGGTCCTTATACGTCCCGTTTGCTCCCGCAAGGTAGCCTTCCTTAAGCTCCTTTGCCAAAAAATAAATCACTTCCTTGTCATCGGGATCGGCGTCAGAGTACCTTATTCCGAACTTTGACGCAGGCACGAATCCCGATTTCCCGTAAAAGTCTATGTTTCCGGTAATGAGGGTAGCCCCGGCGCCCCACTCCTTCGCTTTTTCCAACGAGTAGTCCAGCAGCATTTTCCCGTAGCCCATGCGTTTATATCGGTTATCTATACAATGCGATAGAATCAATGTTCTATCGCCTTAAATCATATTTTATTTAGTTTTCTTTACAAACTTTCCGTTTTGACGGGGCTTCGTAAGCCAATCGTAAGAAATCTTCTTTTCCGCGACTTTTGTCTTAACGATTATCCCGGCAACGCCTTTTAAGCAAATGAAAAGGAACCACGGGTGCGACCGCGGTTCCCATTGGTGGAGTAGACGGGACTTGCACCCGTGTACGAAAGCACGTACCTGACGCTTTCTACATGCTTAGTTTGCGTTTAAGTTTCTCTCACCGCCGCCCGCAAACGGGCAAAAGGTTTGAAGAGGTTAAGATGCCGCTTCGGTTTTGCCGCCGCCGAAGCCGTTCCCCTGTCAGTATGATGCCGGTTACCGACGGACAGAGAACGTCGGGCCGACATGCCGCGAATTGTTAAGCAGCGAATGCGAACACTCTACCGGTGTTTGCAGATTTAGTTTCTTTTGCGTTTAATTTAAGTTTTCCGTTGTTACGCAGACGAGCCTGCGGCATGCTTTTCATCTCATACGTCGCCCCCGGCGAATCTGAGAACTACCCCACAAAGAAACTAATCGGTTTTTATATATTATATCTTATCTTTTGAAAAAAGACAACCGAATTATTTGTTTTGGTAAGTTTTGATAGCCCTGTCGAGCGAGCGTTTGTTTTCTTTATCGGCGATTGCGCGGCGTTTGTCGTGGAGCTCCTTGCCTTTTGCGAGCGCGATTTCCACCTTCACCAAAGCCTGTTTGAAATAGACCTTCGTCGGCACGATCGTATAGCCTTTCTGTTCCACTCTGCCTCTGAGCTTATTGATTTCGGCGCGGTTTAGAAGAAGCCTTCTTCTCCTGTCGGGATCGGTTTTCGAAAACGCGCTGCCCTTGTCGTACGGCGAGATATGACAGCCGTAAAGCCACACCGTGCCGTCCTTAATCTGAACGTAACTGTCCTTCAGGTTTATGCGCCCCGCTCTCACCGATTTGACCTCCGAGCCTTCCAGCGCGATGCCCGCCTCGTAGGTATCCTCGATGAAGTAGTCGTGGTAGGCTTTTTTGTTTGATGCAACCTGCCTAACGTAATTTTTGTCAGAATAACTCAAAGTCAACCCTCCTTGCGTCGGTGCTTGCTCCGGTAACCAGCACCGTAACCTTGTCGCCGAGGCCGAAGCTGTGCTTGGTTCCCTTCAGAACGTAGCGTTTTTCGTCGAAGGCGTACCTATCTCTCGGCAGCTGCGAGAGCGGCGCAAATCCTTCCACGGTGTTTTCCAGCTCCACGAAAACGCCCGAGCCCGTAACTCCGCTTACAATGCCTTCCGTCACGTCCCCGACCTTGTCCTCCATATACATAGCCTTGAAATAGTCGTCCGCGTCCCTTTCCGTAAGGTCTGCTTCTCTTTCCATTTCGCTTGACAGTTTCGCCACGGTTTCGCAGTCTTCCTCCGCTCTTTTAAGCGCCGCGCCTTCCAGTTTTCCGTCCAGCATCATTTTTATGACGCGATGAATCATGAGGTCGGGGTATCTTCTTATCGGCGAAGTGAAGTGGCAATAATATTCCAGCGCCAGCCCGAAGTGTCCTTCGTTTTCGGTGGAATATTTGGCCTTCTGCATGCTTCGGAGCATAACTTTGTTTATGATGTTTTCGGTTTCGGAGCCTTTCACTTGCTCCAGAAGCGTCTGAAGCTGTTTGCTGTAAAGCTTGTTTCTCACCTTAAACTGAAAGCCGCACCCCTCCACGAATTTTTGCAGAACGTCCAGTTTTTCCTTTTGCGGTTCGCCGTGGACTCTGAAGACGAACGGAAATTCCGCACGGCACATAAACTCCGCCACCTGCTCGTTTGCAAGCAGCATAAATTCCTCGATGATGTCGTTCGACGCCAGAATCGGATATCTTTCCACCTTTTCCACCTTGGTTTTGGTATCGTTTAAGGTGATAAGACTTTCGTGCGTAACGAAGTCGATGGAGCCTCTGTTATGTCTTGCCACGGCAAGCAAATCGGACAATTTTTTCATTTCGGAAATCATTCCGAAGACGTCCGCGTATTTTTCAATAAGCTTTTCGTCGCCGTCAAGCATGGCGGCAACCTTTTTGTAGGTCAGGCGGTGATTGCTTCTTATGACGCTTTTTTTGACGTCGGTTTCCGCAACCTTTCCCGTTTTATCCAGCTTTATGACGGCGGTCAGGGTAAGCCTGTCCTCGCCTTCAACCAGGCTGCAACAGCCGTTAGATATGCTTTCCGGAAGCATCGGCAACACTACGTTCGGCAAATACACGCTGGTGGTGCGCTCCAAAGCTTCCCGATCCACCGCGCTGCCCGGCCTTACGAAGTGCGAAACGTCCGCTATATGAACGTACAGAACGTAGCCGTCCGCAAGCGTTTCCAGCGACACCGCGTCGTCAAAATCCTTTGCGTCGTCGCCGTCTATGGTGATTGTCGGAAGCGACCTGAAATCCGATCTTTTCCTGATTTCTTTTTCGATATTTTCCTTCGAAAGTCTGTCCGCTTCATCCGTTGCAGTGGCAGAAAAACTCTCCTTAAAGCCGTGGCTTCTGACTATTGCTAGAACGTCCGCGTCCACCGAGCCGCTTTTGCCCAGAACTTCCTTAATTTGCCCAACGGGGTTTTTACCGCCGAATTCCGTCAGCTTAACCACCACTTTCGCGCCGTTTCTGACGTTTCTGAGGTCCGCCGCAGGCACGAACACGTCGGAAAAATAAGCGTCGTCGTCCGACTTCACAAAGCCGTATCCCGCTTTTTGTTTTTCAAGCGTTCCCACAACTTCCGTCACGCCTCTTTCCACCACTTTCACCACTTCCGCTTCGTCCGATTCGCCTAAGTTTCCCGTAAGGGAGGCGATGACCGTGTCTTTATGGAGTGCGCCGTTTAAAAGCCTGTTCGGCACAAAAAGATCCGCGCCGCCGTCCTCTCTTATCAAAAAAGCAAAGCCGCGCCTGTTCCCCTTCAAAACGCCCTTAACGAGGCTGTCTGACGCCTGCAGCAGAAAATGGTCCGCAGACGCTTCCACCAGTTTTCCGTCGTCGCAAAGCTCTTTTAGAGCAGCAGACAGGATCTTCCTTTCGAAAGACGCGTAAATTCCCAGCCTTTTACAAAGCCCCTTGGCGGTGAAATCTTTAAGTCCTGCGGCCTCGATTTGCTCCAGAACCTTTTCCTTAAAACCCATATCGTTTACCCATACAATAAATTAGGCGACCAAAAAGGCCGCCTTCTTCTGCAACAAACGTCTTAAACTGCGTGACCGGTATTCTTCGCGATGATGAAGAAAACCACGCTCAGCACAAACACCGACACTGCAAAAGCAATGGTAAGTTTGCGCAACAGGCCTTCTCTGGTCTGAGATTTGTTTTTGCCGTAGAAAGAATCGGAACCGCCTCCGGTTATCGCGCTCACGCTGTCGTCGCCGCTGCTTTTTTGCATCATGACGACCACGATAAGTGCCACGCTCGCAAGGAGCATCAAAGACATCAGAACCCATTGAATGGCATTGCCGACGTTATAGTCGATTGCGGAAATTAAGATACCGAACATATTATCCTCCGATAATCATTAAGTTATTTGCATAAAGATATTACCATAAAAGAAACAAAATAACAAGCTATTTTACGCAAAAATCGGAAAATATCTGAATTTTTAGCAACAAATTTCCGCCCCAAGCAACCCTCACGCACTGATTTTGTCCGTCCACTCGGCAAAATATTCCTCAAAATCAATGCATTTTGGCAAGAGTTTCCGAAAACAGCTTGACGTGCAGCGTCTCGTCATCGACGATTCTTTTCACCAGCTCTCTTATCTCGGGCGTAGCCAAAGTTTTTTCAAGCGCTTCGTATTCTCTTATTGCGGCTTCTTCCTCCCTGACGTTTCTCACCAGAAATTCCTCCGCTCTCACCGAGTAGTCCAGCCCCGCCGCCGAAAAGTAAGAGTTCCTGCCCGCAATCACCGGCAAGCCGCCCAAAGAGTATATTGCGGTTCCCAAAAGCTCGTGGTGCTTCATTTCGACCACGGCCACCTGCTCCAGCATCGACGCAAGCTCTGGATGCTCCTTTTTCACGACGTAGCTTTGATAAGCGTACGTCAGAATGGCTCCCGTTTCGCTGTTTCTGCCGCCGTAGGAATTCATAAGTTTTTTTGCGTCCATCGGATTTTTTCTGACGTTTTCCACGTTCGGATACGGCGCGGAAAGTGCAACTTGATATTTCATTTTTCACCTCCGCCGTCAATATATGCAGCCGGTCTTTTATATGTCATCATTCAACCATTTCTCCGTGGCGGCATATACTACAACATCTTCATTCGGAGGTTTAATATGTGCGGAATAATCGGCATCGTCGGCAAAAACGCCACCGAAGCGGTGCTTTCGGGACTAAGTACGTTGGAATACAGAGGCTATGACAGCTGCGGTTTATGCTACAAAAAGCAATCTACGCTCGTAGTCAAAAAAGTCGCGGGGCGCGTTTCGGGGCTCAAAGCGCTTCCCATGGAAAATTCGACGATCGCCATAGGCCACACGAGGTGGGCGACGCACGGCAAGCCTTCTGCCGAAAATTCTCATCCGCACCTATCCTACGACGGCAATTTCGCAATCGTGCATAACGGCATCGTCGAAAACTTGGGCGAAGTAAAATCCATTCTGAAATCCGTCCCTCTCAAAAGCCGGACCGACAGCGAACTTATCGCCCACCTTCTCGCGCATTTTTATGCGGGTTCTGTCAGAGAAGCCGTCGAGCGCACGGCCGAAACGCTCAAAGGAACTTTCACTTTTCTTGCAATGAGCGTCTATGACGACAACGTTTACGCCTACCGCAAAAACGCAGGTCTAATCGTAGGCCTCGGCGACGGATTCGGCGTCGTGGCAAGCGACGTAACGGCGCTTTCTTCCCTCGTGGAAAACGCCGTAGTTCTCGCCGACGATGACCTTGCTGTCATAGGAGAGGACAATGTGGAATTTTTCCGCTTCGGCCGCCGCGTCGAAAAAACCTCCGTTCCCGTCAGCCTCTACAAAACCTCTCCTCTTTCCGCCGACACCTACATGCAGTCCGAAATCGACGAAATTCCGTCCGCCCTGCTGTCAACCGTAACGTCGCTTTTAAGTCCCGAGGGACTGCCCGCATTCACCGAAAGTTCCCGCTTCGACAACGTATTTATTTCTGGTTGCGGCACCGCCTATCACGCCTCTCTCTACGGAAAAACGGTGTTTGAAAAAATCGCAAAAATCAAAACTTACGTCGAAGTCGCCAGCGAAATAAAAAATCATTCTCTGCACCTTTCGCCGACAACGCTCGCCGTGTTCGTCAGCCAGTCCGGAGAAACCCGCGACACGATTTCGGCTTTGCGCTACGCAAAATCTCTCGGCGCTTACACCGTTTGCCTCACCAACATACGAGGAAGCAGCCTGTCCGTCGAAGCAGATTTTTCTCTGTATCTCGACTGCGGCGCCGAAATCGCCGTAGCCGCCACCAAAACGCTTGCGTCGCAGATGATTGCCCTCTATCTTTTCGCCTCTTACGTTGCAAAAGAAAACGGCGTCGTTTCAAAAGCCGACTTTGCCTCACTTGTTTCCGACGCAAAAAAGCTTGAAATCGTCGCCCGAAAAGCCGTTTGTTCCGATCTTGCGGAAGCCGTAGCAAAAGAAACCTACGACAAAAAGGTGCTGTTTTTAGGAAGCGGGCAGGACTATCCTTCCGCCCTCGAAGGCGCGTTGAAGCTCAAGGAGATCACCTACAAAAGCGCCGAAGCCTACCGCCTCGGCGAGCTTAAGCACGGCCCTATCGCGCTTGTTGACGACGACACTTTCTGCATCGTCGCCCTCACCGACAAAAGCCTCGTTCCCCGCGCCGAAATAACCCTTTCCGAGCTTGAAACCCGCGGCGCGAAAACGATTGCCGTAACCCCGTTCCCGCTTTCTCATTCCGTTCTCAAAACCGACGAATCGCCGCTCCTTCTGTCTCCGATTCTGACGGTAATTCACCTTCAGAAATACGCGCTTGCCGTTTGCCTGCGCCTCCGTCTCGATCCCGACAAGCCCCGCAACCTCGCCAAATCCGTAACCGTGCTGTAACCGTTTATCTGCAAAACAAAAGCGTGAGATAATTCTCACGCTTTTTCTTTTTCGTATTTCGTCTTTTATTCCGCCAAGCCTTCGGATATTCCGAACAGCACTATGCCCACCACCGTAACGCCGATGACGATATAGTGCTTCCACGACAGTTTTTCTTTTAAAAATATTGCCGACCACACCATGCTCAGCACGCAGTACGACGCAATTATCGGCGCGGCGAGCGGCGCGTTTTTTGCAAGCGCGAAAATGTAAAAGAGCTGTCCCACGGTTTCCGAAATGCCGCCGAGGATTCTCGGTCCGCCTTCTTTCAGGAGTCTTTTTGCGTTAGGCACAACGCGGCAATATCTGTTTTTGCCGACGGTAAATTCCTTTTCGACGTCGCCATTCTCCAAAACGCCGACGGTTTCGCCTTCCTGAAGTTTTCTGACGGGTTTAGTTTTCAAAAGAACCACCGCCAGCGACACCAGTCCCATAAACGCCCAGGTCAGCTCGTACGCGACGTTGCATACGTTTGCCGCCAGTTCCTCGGTGTCCACGCCTTCGGCAATTTGAAATCCTTGCAAAATTTTGTCGGGATTTTGCAAAATCAAGCTGTCCGCCACGGTGCCTGCGGCGTCGATGAAGCAGTACGCCACCGGCAAAGCGATTGCGAGAACGCTTTTTGCGTATTTATGGTTGCCCTTCTGTTGCCTTAAAAGGCGCGCTTCTTCGTCCTCTTTTTTTTCCACGAAGCCGAGAGCGATAACAGCCGAACAAACGCACACGATGCCTATTATGCTGAGCGTATCCGGGATTTCCCTCAAAAACACCAGCAAAAAGATGCAGGCCACCGCGCCGCTGCCGTTGCAGATAGGCGACGAAATGGAAAGCTCGATATATCTGAGGCCAACGTACCCGACGATCATTGCCGCGATATAAAGCGCCGACGCCGGAAGATAAAGAACGATCACGTTCCAGCTTATCGGCACGCCTTTAATAATTTCGATAACTGCGTGCGCGCCCATAACCAGGCCCACCGCGATGCCGACTTTCCATTGACTGAGCTTATCTTTTTGAGACGTTCCGATTTTGGTAAAAATGTCGCTGCCGCTCCAGAACAAAAGCGCCAGGAGCGCGTACAAAAGCCACATAGCTTTTTCCTCCTTGGTATGTCGCCGCCCTATAACGGCGTTTTATCTTGTTAAATTATATTGTTAAAGCGTCTTTTTCACTGCGTTGTGCAAAAGTTTCAACGTTTCTTCCGAGTTTGCCGCCACCAAAAATCCGTCCTTATCCCAAACGCTTTTTGCGCCGGCCATTTCTGCCAGAAACAGCCCCGGCACAATGTCCCACGGGTTGTCTTTTAAGAATACGTGCCCCACCGTCGCTCCTTTGGAAAGAGCCGCAAACGACACGGAAATTGCGCCGAAATCCCTGAATCTCTTGGTCATCGGGGCAACGTTTTTCATAATTTCCGGTTTGTCGAAATCGCCCCATCCGTCAATGGTGTACGGTGCGTTTTTCGCGGTGGCCTCGGACACCGAAATTCTTTTCCCGTTCAGGTACGCGCCCGTTTCGTCGGCAAAATACAATTCGCCCACGGCCGGCAAATCCACCACGCTCGCCACGGTTTTTCCGTTTCTTATCACGGCAATCTGCACGCCCCAGTTGAACTGACCGCCCGCAAAATTCGCCGTTCCGTCGATAGGATCCACCACAAAGCAGTTATCCGTCAGGCGGTTTTCGCTGCCGAATTCCTCGCTTACGATGTCAAAATCGGGATAGGCCTCCCTTATTCTCGAAATGATATGTTTTTCAACCGCGGTGTCCACCGACGTCACGACGTCGCCCACGCCTTTTTCCTTGGCCACAACGGGCGTTTTCGCCACGATTTCTTCGGCTTCCGCCGCAAGCGACAACAAAAAATCCAGATCTTTCATATTCGTTCTAATTCGTAAGGTCCAAAAACGAGGCCGAAACCAATCCGGCAAGTTTGTTCGGATCCATATCAACTTGACAGCCGCGCCTTCCCGCGCTGAAAACTATGCTGTCCCAAAGCTCGGCAGTCTCGTCCACGAAGGTGCGGAACTGTTTTTTCATGCCTATCGGCGAGCAGCCGCCGTGAACGTATCCCGTAAGAGGCAGCAATTCGGCCTGCGGCAGCATTTCAACCGATTTCACCCCCGCTGCCTTTGCGGCCTTTTTGAGGTCCAGCGTCGTGGACACGGGAATAACGAACACCAGTTTTTCCGCGGTATTCGAAACGGCGACCAAGGTTTTGAACACTCTTTCCCGTTCCTGCCCCACGGCGTCCGCAACCAGTTTTCCGTCGGTAATTTCGGGGTTATAGCTCCTCGCGACGTAACTGATCTTCGCCGCGTCCAAAAGGCGCATAACGTTGGTTTTTTCCATTATTTGGCCGTTTCCGCTTCAAGAATTTTGTAAACGTCTTCCTGAGTCATCGACCATTTGCAACCTACCTCGAAGTGCCCTTCGTTGTATTCGATAACGTGGCCGTTTTGTTTCATAGCCTCGATTTCGGCGGTGGTATAACCCGGGATTGCGCTGTAGTACGGAACCACGCCGTCGCCCGCAGGTTTCTTGCCGTATTCGTCGATGCCGCCGGTGATGTCGTTGTAGGTAACTCTGGTTTGCAGATTGTTGCCGACGAAGTAATAGGCGTTCACGGTGTGCGAAGCGAACACTTTTTCGCCGCCATCCAACCTGACGTAAAGTCCGTCGTGGAATTCTCTGAGGCTCTCGACAGCCGGTTTAAGTTTGAATCCGCCCTTTCCGTCGGAAATCTTGTTTCCGTTCTCATCGCGCAGAAACGCCCAATCACGAGTGCAATAATACTCGTAAAGTTCGTCTTTCGATTTTATAAGTTCGCCGTCGATGCAGATACCTTCGCCCTCGCCGTATTGTTCGCTGCACAGATATTCCCACGTCGGCAACAGTTGAATGACCGAAGTCATATTCTGCAAAAACGGAGTTGCCACGTTGTCCATAAGGTCCTCCACGACTTTTTCGTCAACGCTAAGTCCCACGCTGCTTAAAACGCCGGATATTGCAGGGTTAGAAAGCATTTCGCCTATTTGTTCCTTGTCGATGCCCATGCCTCTTAAAAAGCTCCACGGATCGTTGAGGTAAGTGAGCGCGTCCAGACTTCCCATAAAAGCGCCTGCGTACGAAAGATATGCGTCCACCTTTTTGCGGTTTTCTTCGCTTCTTGCAAGGTATCCGGAAACCACCATGCCGCCCATACTATGGCTCATAAAAACGACGTTGGTGAAGCCGTTTTCATTTATGTATTCCTCCAAAAGACGGCTGTTTTCTCTGTTATCGATGCGCCAGTCGTAGTTAAAGGTAGCAACGGTATAATCCTTAAAATAATCTGCGTCCAGATCTTCCATCATCGGCTTATACGCCGCCAGCACTCCGTGGCTGATTTTGCTGTCGACGCCGTTTGCAGGCGTAACGTCGGGGTTATTTCCCACTCCGTACTGATCTTGCGCCAGGCTCCAGATGAGGTTTGATTTGTCCTCTTTCTTTTCCAGAATCGGCTGAACGTATCTGTCCACGAGGTTTTTCAGAAGCGGCCGGCCGTTCTCGTCCTTTGCCGCAACTAGCTTTAAGACGAACGGTTCGATCCCGTCCTCCAGCACCGAAATCATTTCGTACTCTTCAGGCAGCGGATCCCACAGATTTTCGCCCGTGGCCTTGTCGTAGAGTCCGCCGCTCATAAGCGCGGTAACCATAATTATGGCCTTTTTTTCGGGTTTCGGCTTATTGCCGTCGCAAGCGGACAGCACCGTCAGAACGCCCATAACCAAAACCGTCAGAATTGCAACGATTTTAACTGATTTTTTCATATCCGGCCCTCCCGTATCAAACGTACTAAATATGTTACTTACTAAATTTTCACGATTTTTGCGTCCTCGAACGCCAGATGGTTCAGGCCGAGCGGCTCGTAAGCCTCTCTTTCCGCCTTAATATCCGTCGCCGTAACGTAAATTTCGGCCGTAGCTGAAACGGTTGCGGACGCCAGATGCCCGCCCGTAAGGCCGTCCTCGTTAAACAGCGTAACGTGCAGATGGACGTACGGTTCTCCGTTTTTGCGGCTGAGGTTCCCGACAATCGAGGTGATTTCCGAAAACTTATGCACCTGCCTGAAGTCGTATTTCTTTTTATCGAGGTCATAAAGTCCGATTTTCGCGTCGCTCGTACCGCCTATTCCGACTACGGACGCCGAAAGCAGTCCTTCTTCGTTCATCAGTCTTTTCAGGCACTCCACGATGTCTTCTCCAAGTTCCGGTCTCAAAATAATCGCGTTACCGCTTCTCTTATAAACCATAATCGTTCTCCTTTTTATTTATCCCACGATTTTTTCAAGCTCCGCCATCAGGCTCTCTTTGTCGTCGTAAACCCTGACGCTAAAATATTTATCGCCCGAAATCATGGCCGACAATTTTTTGTCCGCGTTTTTCCGATAGAACACGAAAACGGGTTTCCCGAGCGCCTCGGCAAGTCCCAACTCGTAGCCCACGCCGAGCGACGTAACGCTTACCTCCGCAATCACCAAGTCCGCCTGCTCCAGCCACGCCCTGTCGCGCAGGTAAATTTGTTCGTCCGTCATAAATTTTTCGGACGAACAAACGCTTTCAAGTCCTATATGCTCCGTCAGCACCACCGCGCGCTTTTTCAAAAACTCTACAATTTCGGCGTACAGCGGTCCGTCCTCTCTGCCGCCTCTTATCGAGGCAGCAAAATAAATCTTTTTCATCGGTTTTTTAATGTTTGTTGTATTTATTCAAAAGGTCCTGAAGCGTATAAGTTTTCTGTTCTTCCTTTTTGCGGTTATCCGGACGATTCGGCCTATTCTTATCGTTTTGGCGATTCGGTTGCGAACGTCTTTCCTGGCGCGCAACGTCCTCTTTTTTCTTCATACCGTACGGATTTTTCGAGGTTTTTAGGGTAAGCGAAATTTTCTTTTTCACAAGATCGACGTCCAGCACTTTCACCGTAACGCTTTGTCCCACGCTCAGAACCTCCGACGGGTGCGAAATGTATCCGTCTGCAATCTGGGAAATGTGCACGAGGCCGTCCTGATGCACGCCGATGTCCACGAACACGCCGAAGTCTATAACGTTTCTGACCACGCCGTCAAGCTCCATACCGGGCTTAAGGTCCTTAATGTCCAAAAGGTCGCTTCTCAAAACCGGAGTCGGCAAGCTGTCGCGAACGTCTCTTCCCGGCTTAACGATTTCGGTGATGATGTCCTCAAGTGTCGGCACGCCTACGCCCACCACGAAAGCCACTTTTTCTATGCCTTCTCTTTCAACCTTGTTCTTGAGGTCGCCGAGTCTTCCCGCCTTAACGTCCTCCAGCGTAAATCCGCAAAGGTCCAGAAGTTTCAGGGCCGCGTCGTAGGATTCAGGGTGCACGGAGGTATTGTCCAAAACGTTCTTTCCGCCGGGTATTCTCAAAAAGCCCGCGCATTGTTCGTACGCTTTTGCGCCCAGTTTCGGCACTTTAAGCAGCTGTTTACGCTCGGTAAAAGCGTTTTCCTGACGGTATTCCACAATTTTTTTGGCCACGCCCGAATTAAGTCCCGAAACGTAGCTGAGCAAACTGACCGACGCCGTATTGAGGTCCACGCCCACGCTGTTAACGCAGTCTTCCACCACGCCTTCCAGCACTTCGGTGAGGCGGTTTTGCGGCATATCGTGCTGATATTGTCCCACGCCGATGCTCTTGACGTCGATTTTGATAAGCTCTGCCAGCGGATCCTGAAGCCTTCTCGCGATGCTCACCGCGCTCCTTAAGCTTACGTCGAATTCAGGGAATTCTTCCGCCCCCAGCTTCGATGCGGAATAAACGGAAGCGCCCGCCTCGTTGACCACGGCGTAGCTGACCGGTCTGCCGCACACCTTGATGAGGTCGGAAACGAAAATTTCCGCTTCCTTGGATGCGGTGCCGTTGCCGATGCTGATGACGTCGACGGAATGTTTCTGAATCATTCTGGTGAGGATTCTTTCGCTCTCCTCGATTTTCGATTGCGGCGGAGTCGGATAAACCACGCCCGTATCCAGAACGTTGCCGTTTTTATCTATAACCGCAATTTTGCAACCCGTTCTGTACGCAGGGTCCACGGCCAGAATGGTCTTACCCTTAAGCGGCGGTTGCATGAGAAGCGGTTTAAGGTTGACTTCGAACATTTTTATTGCCTGCTCGTCGGCCTTATCCGTAAGGTCGTTTCTGACTTCGTTTGAAACCGACGGGAAGATGAGACGCTTAAAGCTGTCCGCCGCCACGTCTTCCATAACTGATTTGAAGATGCTGTCGCCCTTGACGTGAGCCGAATATATTGCGGCAAGGCAAACGTCGTCGTCAACGTCCACCGACACCTTCAGACATTTTTCTTTTTCGCCGCGGTTTATAGCCAGAATTCTATGAGACGGAATGGTTTTCACCGGTTCGGAATAATCGGCGTACATATCGTACGTCTTGCTGTTTTCCGCCTCCAGAAGCTTCGTGGAAACGACGGCTTTATCCACCAGAATTGAGCGCAGCGTTTTTCTCAAAGCGGCGTCGTCGCTGATAAGCTCCGCGATGATGTCCTTTGCTCCCGCAAGCGCGTCTTCAGGCGAGTTCACGCCTTTTCCCTCGTTCACGTAATCCTTTGCCAGCGCCAAAACGTCGCCCGACTTAAGCTCCTGCGCGTAGATAACGTCCGCCAGCGGTTTCAAGCCTTTTTCAACCGCCACCGAAGCGCGCGTTTTGCGTTTTTGCTTATACGGGCGGTAAATGTCCTCCACCTCGGTCATAGTGCGAGCCTTATCCAACGCCTCGACTATTTCGTCGGTCAGCTTGCCCTGCTGTTCGATCGACGAAGTAACCTCGTCTTTTCTTTTCTGCAGGTTCTGAAGATATTTCAATCTGTCCGCAAATTCCCTGAGCACCTGATCGTCGCAAGTGCCGTGCATCTCTTTTCTGTAACGCGCGATGAACGGAATGGTGTTGCCCTCTTCGATCAGCATAATGATGTTGCGGGAATAGTCTTCCCTGATTTTGAATTCTTCGGACAAAACTTTGCCAAAATCCATAATTGTACCTACCTTATTTTGTTGTAAATCTGTTTAGTTTTTTGTCGTAAACGTAGCCGATTTTCAGCAGTTTTTCCGTGATTTCCTCGGCCGAAAGGTCCTCGCCCTCGGCAAGAGCCTCCGGCGACGGATAAAAATCTCTGAGCTTGGTGTTGACTACGCTGAGCAGCATAAACGGATCACTCGGAAGAACCATAAAATTATCGACTCCTTAAAACAATACTACGTTCATTATATTATATAACCCGAAAATTTTCAAGCAAAAACCGCCCCGACAAAAAAATTGCCCCGAAGGGCAATTTGTTTTTAGACGAATTTCAGGCTTCTGTAACCGAAGTAACGGTCAAAACGCCGTCTTTGACCTTAAATTTGACGGAGAACTCTCCGTAATCGAGGCCGTATTCTCTGTTTTCGTCGTTCTGATAGGCGGGGCGCGGGTCCTCGGAAAGCACCGAGGCCAGTTCTTCTTTTTGCTCCGAAGTCATTTTTTCCAGCATTTCGGCCGAAAATTCCACCGTCAAACGCTTTAGCTTGTTGGTGTCGGTGAACCCTCCCGTAGCCTCGACGTGCAGATCCGAATACGGAACGTACGGTTTCACGTCCAGTATGGCGGTGCCGTCCATAAGGTCGGCGCCTTCAACCACCAGCACGCTGCCGTATTCCGCCGTCTTTTTTATTTCCAGAAGCTTCACGCTCGACAGCCCTATCGGGTTCGGTCTGTTGGGGCTTCTCGTCGCAAAAACGCCCACGCGCTTGTTTCCGCCAAGCCTCGGCGGCCTCACCGTCGGCGAAAAACCTTCGGTTTTGTTTCGGTCGAAGCACCAAATAAGCCAAACGTGGCTGAACTCCTCCAAGCCCCTCAAGGCATCGTCGTTTCTGTATTCCGGCTCAAAAACCACCCACGATTTCACCTTCGTGGTGCCGCTCTGCTTTGGAACTCCGAACTTCGACTTAAAATCGTTTTTTATCCTTGCGATAGTTTTCATTTTTGCATTTTATAATCCAAAATTCTGTTTTTCACTTCCGCCGAAATTCTGAAGCTTTCTCTCGTTTTCTGAATTGCCTTATTCTGCACGAACGGCGTAAGCTTCCGTTCTTTAAGCAGGTTTTCCGCCTTCTCCGAAAACTTCACCATAGCCACCGAAATCAGCCACGCCACACCCATATCGACGTAGTAAGCGTGGTTTTCAAAGCTTTTTGCGAGCGCCAGAATTTCGTCGATATACTCGTCCTTCATATAGTGGCACATCAGCATAATAAAGCCGAAACGGGCGATAAACTCCTCGTTCGACAGTGCTAAACCCTTGAAATAGTCAAAATATTTCTCCCCGTGTTTTTCAAACGCCTTAAGGGAGGAGCACGTCATATCGCAGGTTGCCCAGTTGTCCACCGAACGCACGAAGCGCGGCAGATATTCCATAATTTCCTCGGGTTTTTTGAAGCCGCCGAGCGCAAGTCCCCTTGCCGTCGTCTCCTCGAAATATCTGTCCCCGCCGAATTCGAAAAGCCACTTCACTCCGCCGTCCTTGAAGACTTCTTTTGCAATTTTCCTAAGCTCGGGCGCTCTTACGCCGATCATTTCCTGCTTGGTTTTGGAAATGTTTTTGTTCATTTTTCGGTAGGTTTCGTCGGATTTACTATCCTGAAGCCGCTCCAAAAATTTTTCGTAATCTTGTTTATTCTCTATTTTCATGCTCCGATTATATCACAACTTTTTCCCGAACGCAATCAAAAACCGACCGCAACTGCGGTCGGCTTTTGATTAGCCTTTATCTTTCTTCTCTAAAATAATTAGTTCCGAGAGCCGCAGGCGGCTGGTTTTCCTTTTTGTCCATAATGCTCGTAATTATCAAAACTATAACGGTTATGATGTAAGGCAAAAGTCTCAAAAGTTTCATTTGCGACAGGGATATCCCCATAATTCTTTGCGCCAGAAGATATAACCCGCCGAAAATCACGGAACCCAATATGCTCAGATCCGGCTTCCAGAGCGTAAATATTACCAAAGCAAGGCACAACCAACCCAGCGATTGAATAGTGTTTGCGTTATCCCAACTCCCGCCGATAAAATCCATAATGTAGAACGTACCGCCCAGGCCTGCAATCGCGCTGCCGATCAAAATAGCTCCGTACTTATACGCATTGACGTTTATTCCTGCGGCGTCTGCCGTGGCAGGGTTTTCTCCGACGGCTCTAAGGTTAAGACCTACCCTGCTTTTTTTGAGCAAAATCGCTGCTGCGACAGCGATTGCTATAGCCAGATACACCAGCACTCCGTGCGATAAAAACACCGTGCCGAAACCCCCGAGTTTGTCGGCGAACGGCAAAGCGGATTTCAAAATTTTGCTTGCTAGGGCAAAATGCGTTCTGTCAACGTAAATATCCATAAAGAACTGTCCGAATCCTGCGCCGAAAGTCGTCAGCGCAAGTCCCGTAACGTTCTGATTCGAGCGCAACGAAACCGTCAAAACGGCGTATATACTTCCACCGAAAGCTCCGAAAATACAACTCATAAGCACGGTTATCAGCACCAACGCAAACCACGAAGCGTTTTCTGGGTTGGCCAACGAGTTCATATACAACGAAACTCCCAGACAGCCCCCTGCCGTCCCCATACACATTATGCCGGGGATTCCCAAATTCAAATGCCCCGATTTTTCCGTAATAATTTCTCCGACGCAGCCATACAAAAAAACCATTCCGAAGCTTATTGCTTCGGCAAGAAACATAGCCATACTATTTTTCCTCCTTTTCTTGCGTTTGGCACGACCGATTTCCCGTCGGCGTCGCTTTTTTAAATAACGGTTTTTTCACTCCCCTTATATGCACCTTATAGGATATAAAAAATTCGCAACCTATGACGCAGAAGAAAATGATGCCGACCATAATGTTGGACGCCGCGTCGTTCGTTATTCCGAATGCGGTCTGCACCTGACTCATCCCCTTCGAAACGAACGTCACGAAAAACGCCGTCAGAACCATCACCAGCGGATTGAATTTCGCCAGCCAAGCCACCATTATCGCCGTAAATCCCATATTTTTTGCAGTAGTATCGCTGACGGCGTATTCCATAGATCCGGCAAGCAGCAACCCCACCAGTCCGCACAATGCGCCCGACAGAGCCATCGTCCTTATCACCACTTTTTTAACGTCCATTCCGACGTATCTGGCAGTGTTTTCGCTCTCTCCGACAACCGCAACTTCGAAGCCGTGTTTGGAATATTTGTTATAAACGAACATAGCCGCCGTAACCAGCGCCGCCACGAGAATCGACAAGATAAATGCGTTTCCCAAAACGGGCAACCGACCGTGCGGCAACGGATCGATTTTCCCGTGACCGGATTTATCCCATACGCTTATAAAGTAGGCCACCAGACCGGATGCGATATAGTTCATCATCAACGTAAAAAGCGATTCGTTCGTTTTAAAATACGACTTAAAAATGGCCGGGATAACCGCCCATAAGGCGCCGAACGCCACGCTTAACACCACCGAACACAACACGATCACTCCGTTCGGAACTTTGCTTTCCGCGGCATTCGTTCCTCCCATATAATACATGCAGGCAATAGTTGCCAACGCGCCGACGAGAATCTGTCCGTTTCCTCCCAGATTCCAAAACTTCATTTTGAAAGCCGGCAACAGCGCAAGCCCCACCAACAGCAGCAACGAGGTGTCTCTCAGCATAATCCAGATTCTTCTCGGCGTACCGAAATTGCCGCTTACGAGGTTAAGAATAACGTTAAACGGATTTGCGCCGTCAAACAAAATGCTACATATAAACGAACAAAGCAACAGGCCGCTCAAAACGGCGCTCAGTCTGATCAAAAGCGCTTTTTTTGCAGGCAATTCTCCTCGTTTCGTTATATGAATCAACGGTTCTTTTGAGTTTTTAGGTGCAACCATATCATTCGATTCCTTTCTTCAATGTCGATTCTTCGGTTCTTCTTTCTGTTTCTTCCCACTCTTCTTCGGAAAGACTGCTGTCTTTTGCAATGCCGTATTTTTTGTCCTGATTTTCTTCCGTCAGATCCAAAGCTCCCGTCATCATCAAGCCGAGCTGTTCTTTCGTAACCCTGTCGGCGTGAACGATTCCCATGTTCTTCCCGTGGCACAGCACCATAATTTTGTCGCACAAAGCAAGCATAACGTCCAGATCTTCTCCGATAAACAATATGCCCGCTCCTTTTTCTTTTTGCTCGTTTAGAATGTCATAGATAACGTACGATGCGTTAATATCCAGTCCACGCACCGGATACGCCGTAATTATAACGTTCGGTCCGGACTCGATTTCTCGTCCCACCAAAACTTTTTGCACGTTGCCGCCGGAAAGCCTTCTCACCGGAGTTTCGGTTGACGGAGTAACGATTTTAAGTTTTTTAATAAGTTTATCGGCATTTACTCTTGCGGTTTTCCTGTCCACGAACAACGCCGACGACGTTTTTTTCAACGCGTATTTCACCACGCTCTTAAAGGTTTTATCCGGCGCCGGAATATCTTCTTTGTCAGCATAAGTTTTAAGCATCATGTTGTCTGTGATCGAAAACGACGGCGCAAGGCCCATGCCCAACCTGTCCTCCGGAATAAAACTCATCGATATACCTTTTTTGATGATTTCCCTTGAAGGCAATCCGACGATGCTTTCTCCCTTATGAATGATAGCGCCGCTGTCTATTTTTCTCAAACCCGCGATTGCTTCGCACAGCTCTTTTTGTCCGCATCCCGCAATGCCCGCAACCCCAAGAATTTCGCCGCTTCTTATGTAAAAATCAATATCCTGAATTTTTTTACTTCCGTCATCACCCTTGATCTGCAGTTCTCTTATTTCAAGCAATGGTTTCGACGTTTTTACTTCCGGACGATTTATTTTCAAGTCCGTTTTTTCTCCGACCATCATTTCGGTAAGCAACTTTTCGTTAGTGTCGGACGTTTCAACCGTACCGATATACTTGCCCTTACGCAAAATCGCCACTCTGTCCGAAATTTCCATAACTTCGTTCAGCTTATGTGTGATGATGACCACGGCCTTTCCGTCGGCGCGCATTTTTCTGAGCACACCGAAAAGGTTTCCCGTCTCCTGCGGCGTCAAAACCGCGGTCGGCTCGTCCAGAATCAGGATGTCCGCTCCGCGATAAAGCACTTTGACGATTTCGACCGTTTGTTTTTCTGAAACCGCCATATCGTAAATCTTTTTCCCCAAATCTATTTCAAAACCGTATTTGTCGCAAATACTTTGCACTTCCGCACGGATTTTTTTCAAATTAAAAACGCCTTCGCTTTTTACGCCAAGGGCAATGTTTTGTATCGCGGAAAAAACGTCTACCAGCTTAAAATGCTGATGAATCATACCGATACGATACTTAAAAGAGTCTTTCGGAGAAGAAATGACTGCTTCTTCTCCGTTTATAAAAATTCTGCCATCGTCCGGATAATAGATTCCGGAAAGCATATTCATAAGCGTGGTTTTTCCGCTCCCGTTTTCACCGAGAAGCGACAGCACTTCACCTTTTCTTACCTCGAAATTTATATTGTCGTTCGCCACAACCGATCCGAATCTCTTAACGATATTTTCGAATCTGACCGCAGGAACCTCGTTTTTCAGATTATCGTTTATGTTCATATTGTCTTAAAAATATAGCCAAGGGAGGATTTCTCCCCCCTTGGGTAAAACTTTTGATTGATTTACTTAATTTGCCCCGGCAAGAATTTCGATGCCGTCAATAATAACGTTGAAATACGGAGCGGAACGGAATTCGGATTCTGCAAAATAAGAAACTCCGCCTACTGTTTTAATAACCACGGTATCCGCTTCGTAGTTAGGATCGCTGACAACGTCTGCTTTGTGATCGAGCCCCAAAGTTTTGCCTTCAACCGTAAACTTGGAAAGATCGAACACTTTCAATTCTCCGGAAACGATTTTTGCTTTGTATTCGTCCATAACTTCTTTGGTCCCTTCGACTGCCACCTTGCCGAGATCGGTCAAAGCAACCGGGCTCTTTTTCTCTTCGAGACCTTTTGTCCAGTCTGCAACGATAGGAGTGTTGTTAAGCACACAATCGATCATGTATTCGAAATACGGAGTCCAATCTATTCTGGACGAAACGATAAAGGTTTTCGGACAAGAAGCAGCGGTGCTTCCGTTGTAAGAAACGTTAAGAACTTCCGCATTTTCACAAGCGGTAGGCGCACCCATAGAGTCTGCGTGCTGGGAAATAAGCGCGCATCCGTTGGCAATAAGCGTGTTGGCGGCCGTTTTTTCAGCCGGCTCGTCATACCATTCGCCGGTATAAGTTACCTGCATTTTGATGGTGGCCGGAGCTTCCAAAGATTTCTTTGCGTAATAAGCTTTATATCCTTCTTTAACTCCGAGGAACCATGCGGTATAACCGGACATAACTTCGGCATAAGGTTTAGCTCCGACGTAACCGATCAAAATATTGCCGTCTGCGTCATAGTTTTTTGCAGGAAGTTTGTTTCCTGCGCCTTTAAATTCTTTGTCGGCAAGATTATAACCGCCCGCTATGCCCGCAATATATCTGCCTTCATAGATATTTGCAAAAGCGTTATGAAAGTTTGCTTGATTTTCAGTGTGTGCCATAACGCCGGTTGCATGACAAAATTGAACTTCCGGATGTTCTTTAGCCGCTCTGAGCATATGCGATTCATGGCCAAAGGAGTCTGCAAAAATAACTTTGCAACCCTGATCTACCAAATCCTGAGCAGCTTCATAGCATTCAACGCCTTCAGGGATGTCGGTTTTGATGATAAGCTTAACTTTCTTAGTGTTGCATGCCGTTTTCATAGCTTCGATAAAGTTCTTGTCGTAGGTCGAACTGTCACCGTGCAAGCAAATAAGGCCGACTTTCAACGTTTTTCCGTCGCCGCCGCAAGCCGCGAACGATACGCACATGCCGGCAAGAACTGCCACGCACAACATGATAACTAAAAACTTCTTCATAGTGTCTCCTTCGGCTTTCGCCATTTTGTTTTTATGTAAAAATCTTTACATTTCGTATTATTGTTTTCTGAAGGTGATTTTTCCGTCCGACATATCGTCCACGATTGCCAGCGAAAAAACGTCCACTCCTTCTTCTCTCAGCTTATCTCCGCCCTTCTGAAATCCTTTTTCTATTTCTATCGCGCAGCCCACCGCTTCGGCGCCCGCCTGGCGAACTATTTCCAGCAGCCCCCGAATTGCGTTCCCGACGGCCAGAAAGTCGTCGCAGATAAGCACTTTTTCGCCGCGCTTAATGTAATCCTTCGCCACCACCACGTCGCTTACGTTCCCGTGCGTGTAGCTTGCCACTTCCGCCTTATATACTTCGCCCGAAACGTTTTTCGATTTGTGCTTTTTCGCATAAACCATGTTTACGCCCATTCTCAAAGCAACCGCCGTCGCAAACGGAATCCCCGACGCCTCGATCGTCAGAACCTTGTCGATCTTCTTTCCCGAAAAACGCCTTGCCACTTCGTCTGCCATTTCGGCCAAAAGCTTTGAATCAACTTGTTGATTCAAAAAACTTCCCACCTTGAGCACTCCGCCGTCCAGCACTTCTCCTTCGGTTAAAATTCGATTTTCCAAAAGCTCCATATAAACTCCGATAAACAAAAAAGCAGACAACTTCTTGTCTGCCAATACAGGTACCGCTAAGAGGGACTTCTCCCCCTTAAGCTATCCCACCAATAGTCGCAACTTTTCCGGTGTGCGGTAGAAACGTTTGAGCCTTCATATTCAAACCTATATTGGCAAATATTCGTTTATGTCCGATGACGCTTACAAAATAACATAAAAACCGAACCTTGTCAACCGAAAAACGCCGTTTTGAAAAAAGAATCCCGATAATTTTGATTTTTCCCAAAATGTGCGCTTCGCCCATGAGGGAACGAGCACTTTCCCCGATAGAAAAATGAGGCCACGCCGCCGTCCACGGTTAAGGCTTACACAGGCGGCGTGTTATAGAGTGTCGAGCAGCTGCACTTTGTACGAAGTTTTCGGGAATTTCGCATGGCGCAGTGCGCCGCCCCGAAAACGAGTGACACAATCAGAAAAAGCTCCTGCACTGCGAGACCGAGAGTGTCCCCGCCCAACTGGGCTTTCCGTGGATTCCTTGTTGCATTGCAATAAGGGGAACGGAAACGGGGGAAACTCCGTGAGGAAGGGGGTAAGCTTTACTCCGCCGTTCGGCGGGTTATATTTTTATTCCTTTCCAGGGGATTCCTCACTTACGTTCGGAATGACAAGCAAAAGCAGGGAGTTCGTACACGACAGGAAAGAAAGTGCTCGTTCCCTCATGGACAAAACGCAAGCGTTTTTTAATCAAAACTCTCCTTCCGTCGCACGGGTGCGACACCTCCCTCACAGAGGGAGGCAAGGAGAGAGAGGGGATTTTGCAAAACTTGTGCGGCGGTCTTGACTTTTTGAGGTGCGGTGTGTTACCATAATAGTGCCACAAATCTAAATAATTGGTTATTGCACTTTTACTATTCGGTAACAAGTGTGTTTTCGCGAACAGTGTAATAACCAAAAACATTGGATTTGTGGCAAAATCAGCGGGATACACTTGTTATATAGATTTTCCATGACGGGTGTTTTCGCCCGTCATTATTTTTTTAGGAGGAGAGAAATGAAAAAATTTTTGAAGGTTACTTTGGGTGTAATTCTTGTGATTGCGTTGTTGTTTTTGGGTGTGCAATTGATAGGTTATATTCGTAACGCCCAACACCGCCCAACTGAAGAACAATTGAAAGAAAGCGAAAGATTGAAACAGCTTTGGGAAGATAAAAAGAAGAGAGATTTGGAGGAATCCCCTATCGTTATACCGGAAGACGCAACGGATGAGGAAAAGGAAGAGCTTCAATTCAGACAACTTAAAAAAACGTTGGAAGAGGTTTTGAAACAGGTGCACTTGTCACGATATAGTAAACTTGATCATGAGATTTTGAAAATTAACACGATAAATCGATTCAATTCAAACTTTTTGCTTGTCAGCGCGGACGTTGTTTGGACGGACGGAAAATATTATGTTGGAAGAAAGGTTTTGTATAGTATTCACATAAACATGGATTGTTCTCTGGTTGACGAAATGACTTTGACCGATGTTGAAATGTATATAAAAGAAAATTCGGATTTGTTTGAGGAATATAGTATTTTGGAAAACGAAAATGATGACGACAATGAATTTCTGGGACTTTTGTTTGAAAAAATGAAGATAGATTACAACCTTGAGAACGTAACGCCGGTGAATAGCTGGGTTTTGTTCCCAGGCACTGGCGGTCATAGTCTATCTTTCTTTTACGAATTTATCGATAATGAAACGAATCGGCGGTGCTATTATGAGGTATTAGTCGATTATAAAGAACACAAATTTGATGATTGCTTGGAGCTGTTAAGGGCGGGACAAAGTATAAAATATGCCATAATAGAAAAACATTATTCCGAAGCAAATTGGTTACATCTCGATAAGTTGAACGCACAAAATCAAAGCGATGATTGATAGTTGGAGCTTTTTCACGACAGAGTGAGTCTTAAAACACTTTAAGAGAAGCTTCCCCCTTCCTCACGGAGTTTCCCCAGTTTCCGTTCCCCTTATTGCAATGCAACAAGGAATCCACGGAAAGCCCCACGGCTTTAGGCACTAGACGGGATTTGAAAATCCCTATTCTGTGCCACGCCGCTTTACGGGCGGGGACACTCTCGGTCTCGCAGTGCAGGAGCTTTTTCTGATTGTGTCACTCGTTTTCGGGGCGGCGCACTGCGCCATGCAAAATTCCCGAAAACTTCGTACAAAGTACAGCTGCTCGACACTCTAAAACACGCCGCCTGTGTAAGCCTAAATCGTGGACGGCGGCGTGGCCTCATTTTTCTATCGAAGAAAGTGCTTGTTCCCTTTAAGCAAAACGCGTGCGTTTTGTCGGGCGAGGGACACCCTCGCACTCCCACTTGCGTTTTGCCACAAAAATTTTTCCGTTCAATCTATTGTTTTATTTTTCTCTCTATGCTATAATCTATTTTAATATCACGCGCAAAGGAAGTGCCGAAATGAAAATATCGGGTATGGAAAAATTTTCTCTCGTCGATTATAAGGACAAAGTCGCCTGCACGGTTTTCACGCCGGGTTGCAATTTCAGATGTCCGTTTTGCCACAATTCGGGGCTGGTTCTGGGCGGCTCTGCGGAAATCATATCGGAAAACGAGGTATTTTCCTATCTCGAAAAGCGCAAAGGTCTTGTGGACGCGGTATGCGTTTCCGGCGGCGAGCCTACTCTGCAAAAAGATTTGCCCGTTTTCCTCGAAAAAGTCAAGGCGCTAGGGCTTTTTGCCAAGCTCGACACCAACGGATCTCACCCTGACGTCGTGAAAAATCTCGTCGAAAGCGGCCTGGTGGACTACGTAGCCATGGACGTCAAAAACAGCAAGCAACACTATGCTCCGACCATCGGCCTCGATCTCTACGGCACCTCGCAGATTGAGGAAACGGCCGACTATCTCATGTTCTGCGGCGTCGATTACGAATTTCGCACCACCTTGGTTAATGGTTTCCACACCGAAGACGACATAGAAAAAATCGGCAAATGGCTTGAGGGCGCAAAGGCGTTTTTCCTGCAACGCTTCGTCGATCGCGACAGCTGCATTGCCGAAGGTCTTTCGGAAATCCCGTATCAAAAGGCCGAAAAGATGCTCGAAATCCTCAAACGCTACGTCCCCAATTCTTCCCTTCGCGGCTATTAAAAATCAAAAAAGTGCAAGCTCGCTTGCACTTTTATTTATCGTTTTTTCAATTCCTTCAGCAAAAAGTCGAAAAAGGTTTCCGTCATGGCCGAGTTTTTGTCCGCGCTCAGCAAAACGAAAATCTCTCTCTGGCAGTCGGGGTTTTTCACCCTTAAGAGTTTAATATGTCGTTTGTCGGGCTTTCCCCAGGTAAATTCCGGCCAGAACGCAACACCCACTCCGGCGGCAATCAAATTTTTGACGGCAATCAGGGAGTCGCTTTCAAACACCACCTGCGGCTTAAATCCCGCATATTCGCAGTATGCGTCGCAAAGCGGCCTGAATCGTCTGGAGCCGGACAGCGTAATAAACTGGCTGAACCTCAAATCCGCAAGGTCCACTTCCTCGTTTTTCGCAAGCTCCGAATCCACCGGCACGGCAACGTAAACTCTTTCTTCCACCACGCCGCTCTTTCTTGCCCGAATATGGCCCGAAAACCGAACGGGGTTCGTCAGCACCGAAACGTCCGCGCCGATTTCGTTTTCCTTCTGCGTCATTTTGAATATCACTTCCGGATACATCTTTTTGAACTTAATAATGACGTCGGTAACGAACGTAGACGCCGCCAACACGTTTATCCACACCGTTTTGTCCTGAACGTCCTCCAGCATCTCCACCGTCTGAGGCAGATTGTCCAGTTCCCTTAAAATATGCTCGGCCCGTTCCTTCAAAAATTTTCCGTATTCCGTCAGCTTAACGCACCTGCCGCTTTTGTAAAACAGCTTAACGCCCAGCTCGTCCTCCAGATTTTTTATAGCCTTCGTCAACGCGGGTTGCGCAACGTGCAAACTTTCCGCCGCCTTCGTGATGTGCTCCAGCCGCGCCGCCTCGTAAAAATATCTCAGCTGTCCAATCTCCATTTCGTATCTTTCTCCTTATTTTTTCTTTATTTTCGACAAATCGGTTCTCTTTTCTCCCCGTTGCTTTTATGTCAAAATCCTCATTTTTTCGCCATATTTCCACAATCTACGCCATATTGCCCGAATTTTCGGCAAATTTTTTGCAATTCATAACCAAAAGTTATCGTTTCCATAAAAAATATATATTATACATTATCATTTGTCAAGTGTAAAATGATGTTGAACAAACAAAAGGAGACAAATTTTATGGCTCAGATTTTTGAAGTTTTGATGCTTATTTGCTTTGGCATCTCGTGGCCGATATCCGTGGTTAAAAGTATAAAATCCAAATCGGCGAAAGGCAAAAGCCTGGTGTTTACGGCGGTTATTATCGTGGGATATATCTGCGGCATCGCAAGCAAAATTGCGGCGGGACACCTGACTTACGTTTTGTGGCTGTACGTTTTCAACCTTGTGGCGGTGACGTTGGATATGGCGATCAGCATCGTGAACAAAAGAAACGACGCTTTGAAACATAACAACGAAATAGATGCGGCAAGGTTTGCAGAAGAAGCTAAAACCGAAGAACTCGAAGAACAAAGCGAAAAACCTAAAAGCAAAATTATCGAAGCAGTCAATTTGAACAAAGAACGAAAATCCGACGTTGCAAAGTGCGGCAAAGGAAACCAAAACTCGGTTGCGGACAAAAAAACCGCGGACGGGCAAAACGTGGCAGTAGCTGCCAAAGCGTGAGGTGAAATTATGGAAAAAAACGTTTTTGAAACGGCAAAAGCTTTCAGAGCTCTCAACGAAATGGCCATGAAAGACCAGGTGGCAATTTTCGGTTCGGACTATCTGTGCGACTTTCCGTTTTACGATCTGATGCAAGGGAGAGTCACCGACTACGTCATTTATAACAGAAGCATAAAAGGTCTGACGGTGAAGGACGCCGCGGCGGTGGCGGAAGACGCGCTTAAGCACCTTGCTCCGCGAATCGTTCTGGTTTCGTTCGGCGAAAACGAAGTTATGGACGACAAGTTTTTTGAGAACTATTCCCTTCTGATGAAAAAGCTGGCATCGCTGTTTTCGCGCAGCAAAATTTGCCTGCTGCAAAAAATGCACGAGGACAAAGAGGTTGTGGAAAAGCTTAAAAAGGTTGGCGCAAGCGGCCACGCCGAATTTATCGCGACAGACGAATTTGTGGACGAAAAAACCGTTTTCGGAAGACTGTCCGGATTTTTCAGAGGCGGAAAAATGAGCTTTGCGGACGCTTTTTCGAACATTTAGAACAGAAAAATCACCCCGTCGCAAAATCAAGCGGCGGGGTTTTTTCAAAAAATTTCAGGCAGTTGTTTTGGAAACGTCGGACTTCAGCTTGCCGTCCGAAAGTTCCAGAATTCTGTCGCACATACCTGCAATGTCGGCGTCGTGGGTGACGACTATGACGGTTATGCCGAGCTTTGCGACGTTTTTCAGAATGTTAAAAACGGCAGAAGCGTTTTCGGTGTCGAGGTTGCCGGTCGGTTCGTCGGCAAGAATGATTTTAGGATCGGAGGCCAAGGCGCGCGCTATGGAAACGCGTTGCTTTTCGCCGCCGGAAAGAGTTTTGACGGTCTGCTCTATTTTGCCCTCGAGGCCTACGCTTTTAAGAAGGTTCGCGGCCTTTTGGTTGCACTCCGACATTTTGAGTTTTTTGAGAACAAGCGGCAGCTTGACGTTTTCGACGGCGGAAATCTCCTCCACCAAAAGCGGAGTCTGCGTGACTATGCCCAGCTTGTTCATGCGGACGGCGGCGCGCTTTTTTTCGGAAGCGGAAGATATTTCTTCTCCGTCCAGAATTACGCTGCCCGAGGTAGGTGTGTCCAGACAGGCTACGATGTTCAAAAGCGTGGATTTGCCCGCGCCGGACTTGCCGATTACGGCCACCAGTTCACCGTCCGAAACGGTGAAGGAAACGTTGTCCAAAGCCGTTTGGCTGTTTGGCTTGCCACTGTTGTAGATTTTGGTTAAATTTGCAATTTCAATCATTTTATCGTCAAATCCTTGTAGTCTGAAGTGCCTTTTTTGCCGATTTCCGTTCTGCCGAGCATCAGCGCGACGAGAACGCCCAAAACGGCAACGCCGACGGATGCGGCCGCTGCGTAGGTTGCGTTCAGGGAAACTGCCATAGGCGGCAATTCGGCGGGAGCCGTGGCCTTGTAGACCAGCGCGCCCATAATCCCGAAAAGCCCCGAAACGGCGCAAGGGAAAAGGCCCGATTTCACTTTTTTAGTGAGCGCCGCCATCACTAAGCTCAACGCAAGAAGAACCGCCCCGCAGATTGTAAACGTTTTGCTGAGAGTGTATGCGCTTTCTCTTTTATTCGAAGAATCTATGCTATCGAACATAGCATAAACGGACTCTTCTTTTAAGCCTTTGTCTGCGGCAATTTCGCGAAGTTTAAGCACCATATCTGTGGACGTGTACGATACCAAGGCTATGTCTTCTTTTCCGGAAAGCTCGGCAGGACAATAAGGCAAAATAAGCGTGCCGGTCATCGTCAGATAGCTGTCAACTCCGGCCACAATACCCGAAGTGGAAAACGGAGTTTTTAGGGTGCCTACGACGTTTATTTTGAGGTTGACCTCGCCGTCGGCCGTTTTTACGGTTACGGTGGCCTTGTCGCCGACCTTGTAGCTTTGCCACGACTCGCCGCCGACAAGAACGTTCATTTCGTCAGCTTGGATTTTATCCTCGGCGGTAAGCTCTCTGCCGCTTGCCAAAAAATACGGACACGAGGCTACGTCATAAGGGCTGTCAAAGCAGACTACGGATTTTTTGGTTTTGCCGTCAATGGTAACCTGCGCTTCCTTGGTATACTCAACGTATATGCTGGCGAATCCGCTTACGTCTTTCACGTCGGCATACAAATCGTCAACAGTGTAATCGGCGGTCATTTCGTATCTATAGCATGGTGCAGTGTAAGCAAACAGCGACTTTGCATTATACATTCTGTCGGACAAACCCTTTGCCAGACAGAAGCTTCCGCCAAAGGCGAACACCAGCATCAAAATGCAAACTATTGCTTTTTTCATTCTTCTCTTCCCCCTAATTCAATTTGTTTCACTCCCTTTTGAGAGATTGCGGCAACGAGCGCGGTTTGCGCCAAAAGGTAGGCCGCCAAAACGCCGAAAACCGACTTGACGTAGCAAACGTTCACTGCGCTGCCCGAAAGCATCAGAAACGCCGTGCCTATTTTCCACAGCAAAAAGCTGACAAACACCGCAATAACGGCCATGATAACGGATAAAAGCTCCATCGTGACGGCCACTTTGAGCGGACTTGCGCCGATAAGCTTCATTATGCGAAGGTGTTTTTCGCTCTTTTTTACGGTGATAAGCACGGCCGCAAGCGACGAGCATACCGCCATGAGCGACAACACCGACACGGACGGCATAAACAGATTTTTATATTCCTGCTCCTTGAGCATGGTGTTTTTTCTTATTTCGTCAAAAGTGAAAACCTTGCCGTATGCCTCGAGTTTTTCGACCTCGGCGGAAAATGCGGCAGGAGATAAGTTTTTGTCAAACACGATCAAAAGCGAACCGCTCATTTTGAAAAGATTTTCACGGTTGCATCCGGAAAGGAATTTGTCCGAGAAAAACACTTCCACCGTATAACCCGTTTTCGGTTCGGTGAAGAAGCTGCCGAAGGTCATGGGAGTGGAATAGCCTTGTAAGCCGTAAATCATTGCACCATCTTGCAAAATTCCGCAAACGCGCAGTTTCAAAGCCGTTTGCTCCGTTTGTCCTATGGCAATTTCCGCCAAGTCGCCCACTTTCAGGCCGCTGTTTGAGGATACGACGGCAGGTATGCCGAGAGAATCGTCCTCCCCAGACGGCCACTTGCCGCTCTGAAGCTCCAGCGGCATGCTGCGAAACATGCGATCGGAAACCGCTTGCAAAGAATACGACTTGCCGCCGTACAACGTCGCATAACTCTTTATGCCCAAAACGTCGGTTACCCCCGAAAGCCGATCTAGAACTTCGTATTGCTTGTAGGTCATCGATATGGAATGATATTCGTTATAATAGACGGCGGTTGCGTCCGCAAGCTCGCCGCAACGGGCGCGATCGTATTCGACTTTGTTTATCGCCGCGCCGACGAGCGCAAAGGCAAATATGCACACGCCTATAAGCGCGGCAGAAACGACGTTTATGAGGGTGTTTTTCCGAAACAGACGATATGCAAAAGACAGCTCAAACATTTTCCCTCACCTCAATCTTCTTTTTTGCGGTGGAAGCAAGAAACGGCAGATATACGATCATAACCGCCGCCAAAAGCAATAAGTTCACCAAAAGTATATCCGAAAACGTCAGCATATACTTAGCAATAGACAGCCCCGCTCCCGATTTTGCAAAAATAAGAACTTCCAGAATTTTGTAGATTGCGCCGCCGATAACCGCGGAGGCAAGCATAATCCCCAAAAGGAAAAATACGCATACGTCGGCCGCTTTGCTGTCGGTTACGCCCTGAATTTTGTAAACCTTCAAAACGTCTTCGGCGGAAGTAAGAAGATAAACCACGCACAAAACCAAACCGCCGACGGCCAAAAAATCGACGCCGACAAGCAATATCGAAAGAGGATTGGAAAGAATGTCACGCCGTAAGCTGACAGGATTTGCCTTTGTGATTTCGGCGCTCGGAAACGACTTCTGAAGACTTTTCAGCGTGGACTTTGTAAGATTGAGCGACGCCGCGTCTATCCTTGCGACTTTCGCCGAGGCGGGAACGGCGTTTTTCTCAAAAACGAAAGTCCCGCTTGCGCTCGCCAAACCGCATATCGTAAAGGTTTTGCCGTATAGCTCCACCTGTTCGCCCAAATTAAACCCTAAACCGCCGGCGGCCAAAATTTCCGAATCCGACGTAGGCATGCGCCCATTCATTATAAGTGGCGTTTCGCCTTTTAAGATAAGCGTTTCGCCCTCCTCGAAATAAACCGTGACGTTGAAAAAGCCCGACGAATCGAACACTTCAAGGTCAGGAGCCAAAGTTTCGTAGTCCTCATCGGAAAAGGACAAAATATAATAGCTTCCGGCCGAGGTGTAGGCAATCTTATATAGCATATCCGCAGAATATAAAACGGCGACGTTCACGAGCAGCAGACATACCAAAACCATAACGAAAATGCTTTTTCGCTTAAGAAAAACCGTTTTGATAAGATTTGCCGTCAAATATAACGTCGCCATAAAATGTCCTGCAAAAAAATTGTTCGGGGTTATATTGCTTATTTTTATTATACACTACGCGTATATCAAAAGTCAACATTAAAATTTTTTGGCGAATTCAGCAAAAAAAACAGGCCCGAAGGCCTGCTTTCAGTTTGTTTTTTTGTGGCGTTTAAGATAGGCGCGGAAGATCTCGGAAACGTCGTCCTCGTCCATGAAATAGTAGAGCGCGTCGATGTTGACGTCCAAGTCGCTGTTTTCGCAGTACTTTTCGACCACTTTTTTCAGACACTCCGACGACACGAACGGCAGGCAGGATTCGTCCAAAACTCCGCCGGCGAGTTTTTTCAGGAACACTTCGTCCATAATCTTTTCGGACAGGAACGGATAGCATTGCGCGCCGTCAAAGTTGATTTTGCCCGGGTTTTCGGCGGCGTATTCCATAAGCTTTTTGAGCGCGTCGTCATCAAGGAACGGCAACGCTTTTCTGATGTCGAAATCCACCTCACCGGCGATAATCGAATCGACCAATTCGTCAAGAGCCTGTTTGTTCAAAAACGGCAGCATGTTTTCAATATTCATAGTTCACCTCTCAAAAATTTTTGTTAAAGTTTGTTTTTCGTCACCACATGCGGTGAATTTGTTTTTTGCCGAAAAGGAAAATAAGTTCTTCCTGCGTGAGCTTTTGCCTAAGACTTAAAAGATCCGCAGACAGCTTCCCTTCCTTGACGGCGCGAAGGAGCATAATCCGCTCCTGCGGCATAAATACGTTGAAATTGCCCACAAAATCATACGGACAGCGGCCGGATATTATCTCCTTTACGACGTACGTTCGGCTGTGACCGTCAAATATGTTTTTGGCGGTCGGATCGACGGGCCTGCCTAAAAGCAAAAGCTCCTCGAAACCGATGTCGAACAGACTGCATAGCTCCGCCAAATTTTCAACCGTCGGCATCGCCTCGCCCTGCTCCCACCGCGATATCGCCTGATGCGTCACGCCTAACGTTTCGGCCAAAGCGTCCTGACTGTAGCCGAGCTTTTGGCGCCGCTCCCTTATTCCGTTTCCTATTGCCTTGAAATCCAGCATCTTTGCCTCCTCGTTTTCGGATAAGTCCATATTAAAACATTTTTCGCGCCTTTTCAAGCAACCGTAAGTTGCAATCCGAAAAATTTTTCAGGGTTGACAAACGCGGGCGCGCGAGGTTATAATATAGAAAAGCAAGGAGGTTCGTTTATGAAACTTATTACTGCAATCATCAACAAAAAAGACGGCGGAAATACGGCGAAAGCCCTTGCGGAGAGTGGCATCCGATTCACAAAAATCGCTACCTACGGAGGGTTTTTAAGGACGGGCAACGTCACCCTCCTCATCGGCGTCGAGGACGATGAGGTCCGCAAAGTGCTGGATATCATTAAGGCGCACTCGGCTAAACGCATGGAGCCGACTCCGACTTTCATCCACGCCAACGCCGGCTCTATGAACTGCCAGGTCGCAGAAGTGCCTGTTGGCGGCGCCGTCGTGTTCGTCACCAACGTGGAATATGCCGAAAGAATGTAGAAAGATCGGTTGACACTTCCGGATTTTTATGACACGCTTTCTTCCCTCGCAGGTTCCGGCGCAGATAACCGCGGCTTCCCGACTAAGAAAAACAACCTGTTTTAATATTCGGAAAAATAGTGGCAAAATAAGTTTGACAAGAACTTGCAAAAGTGATATAATCGGTAACAGTTTAAGCGGGCATGGCGGAATTGGCAGACGCGTAAGATTCAGGTTCTTATGGTCGCAAGGCTGTGCAGGTTCAAGTCCTGTTGCCCGCACCAAAATAAAGACAATGCGATAGCGTTGTCTTTTTTTTGTAGGCAACGGACTTGAAACAAAACAAAGACAAAATAAAAAAGCGAACCGGAGGGTTCGCTTTTTGGGTTGGTTGGGTTAGGCGGCGAGATGACCGCGGCGTTTCATGTTTCTCCTTATAAATAAAAATCTGTTATTTCAGATTTTTTGCAATATATTTTGCGTATTCTTCCGCGGCGTCAAGGTCGGTAAGGTCGTAAAGCATTCGGGTGCCGACGACGTCCTCAACTTCGTTGACTACGGCATCGTCGCCGTCAAATATAAAATCGACGCCCACGAAATCGCTTTGAAGCTTGGCGGCTATCCGCTCGGCTACGGAGGCGATATTTTGCGGAACCTGAACGATTTCGGCCGTGCCGCCCAAAGAATAGTTGCTCCGAAAATCGGAAGAAGAACTTCTCATCGCGCCGGCAAGCACCTTGCCGCCCAAAACGTAAACCCTGAGGTCGCGGCCGGGGCTTGAGCAAAACTTCTGACTCACAAACCGCCTGCCCGAGGAATACTCCGCTTTAAGCTTGTTTTTCTCCTCTTCCGTTTTGACGAGAAACACTTCGCTTCCGCCGTGGCCGTCCACGCTTTTCAAAACGTACGGGAACGGCAATGTTTCGGAAAAACCCTCCTCCGTTTCCATAACGCGAAAACCGTTTTCCTTCAAGAAAAGATAGGTCTGCCACTTGTCGTTTGCGACGAAAGAGGTTTTATGGTTGTTGAAGGTTCTGACGCCCGCGTCCTCGAGTTTTTTGGTAAGAGCGAGGTTTGCCACCCGCACCACCGCAAAATCGGGAACGAACGGCAAATGCACCGTTTCGGACGTTAAAACGCATAAATTCAAATCTAAACCCTGTTTTTTGCAGGCTTGCTCAAGCCTTTTGGCAAACCAGGAATTGCGAGCAAAACCCACGGCGTCGTATATCAAAAGTCCTTTCACTTCAGTTGCTCCTTGACGTAAGACAGAATCTGCTCGCTCATATCTATGCCCGTGCAGTCGAACGTGGACTTGAAATGCGGGTTGGAATTGACCTCGGCAATCACGGGTTCGCCGCCCTCTCCGAAAAGCACGTCCACGCCGCAAAAGTCCAGCCCCAGAGCCTTTGCCGCGGCAATGGCCGCAGCCTTTTGCTCCTCGGTCGGCAGGTAGTTTTCGGCCTTGCCACCGTTTGTTATGTTGGAGCGGAAATCGTTTTCGTTGTGGCGATACATCGCGGAAACCACCTTTTCCCCTACGACGTTTATCCTTACGTCGCGGCCGCAGCTGCTTTCGACGAACTTTTGCATCAGAAAATCCTTTGCGCCAAAGCTCTTCACCAGCGTTTCGGCCTCGGCGCGGTTTCGGACGAGATAGACCTGTTTGCCGAACGAGCCGTACGCTTCCTTTACGACCATCGGATAGCCGAGCTTTTCGGCGGCTTTATCCAAAAAAGTCAGATCGCTAAAACCGACGCCCTCGAAGGTTTTCGGAGCAATAAAGGTTTCGGGCGTTTTCACTTTGCCGCGAAGCGCCATGGCCGTCAGGCACTTGTTGTCGCAAAGCTCAACGCTTTCGGCCGAATTGAAAAGGCGTAAACCCGCCTCTTCCAGTCGCTTTGCGGTGTACACGTCCTTGTCCCAGAAAAGCACGAAATCGGGAAGCGAAAACGACGAAAAGCCCTCGTTTACGCCGCAAAAAATATCGGCGCCCGTTTTCACCTCGACGTCTATGCCCAGTTTTTTGCCGCTGCGGCATAAAAAACCGTATATTTCTTCAAACTTTTTGGAATTCAAAAAGCCGTTTACAACAAGCCAGCATTTCATTTTGCGCCTCGTTTATTGCGTTTTGCAGATAAGTTAAAATACACCACGACCGGCACCGCCAAAAGCGAAAGCGCGGCGGCCTTCCATGCGTTTATATCTTTTATTGCACTTATTGAAAACAACGTTAAAAGAATGGGAACCAGTTGTTCGTTTATACTTTTCTTGAAAATAAACGCGGTGTCTCTGTCGATTTTTATCGTACTGTTCAAATTTACGCCAAGTTTCTTTCTGATATGAGCGGGAACACCTATTGCCATATTCGTTTCAATCGGTAAATTGGTGTTATAAAACAACCTCTCCTCGTCTATTTCCAAAACTTGACAAACAATGCACTTGTTTTTATATTTCAAAAGTACTCTGTCCATATTTTCGATACCTAAAACGTCCATGTTTGATTTTGTCATACGCACTATATCAGCTCCTTCGTCGCTGTCGTATGGACGACGGCAAATAAGCGTTATCGTGCTTTTCCCCACATAAAAATCGGTTAGTTTTTTCCCGGATTGCCGATTCAGATTGTAAAAAGAATCTATTACCGGTGAAAATAATAATTTGATCGGCATGTTCTTTTCGATTATTCTTTTTACCTTTTGCTCGGATTCGTAACCGATATCTTTTAAAATCAACTCTTCATTGTAGCAAGCAGACAAAAATTCTGCTTCGTCGTTTTTGTTTGATATTTTTAGATTGGCTATAATATCATCCCATCTTTTTCGATTGAAATACTTCGGAGTTTCCAAGCCCAAAAAGATTCTTTGCTTTTTATTGATTCGGATTTCTCCTTTTTTTAAAGTGGATTCTGTACGGATATGACTGCTCTTAATAACAAACGACTCGTTTGTATAATAGTTTGTTACCTCAAACAATCTGTATTCATTGATTTGTTGTTGTAAGGAGAAATAATCTTCCGGAGAAAGCACTAAATCGTCTTCTTTGATGAAATCGATTTTCTGAGTTTTATAATCTGAAAAAACAACCGTGCGATTCAACAAGAGCGACAATTCCTGAATAGGATTTTCAGATGCAAAAAATTGTTCTCTTACATAATCGGTGATCTTTATCTCGTCGTCAGACATATCAAAAGGAAAAACCGTGACTTCGAGATATTTCCCTGATTGTTTATCAACCACTATTATCCTTGCATTTCCGATTTTTTCGAAATTGCTTTTGGATACTCTTACGGCATTTAAAAATTCCGCTTTAAAAATTCCGGAAATTTTTAAATTTTTGAAAAAAGATAATTGCTCGTCGTCGCGATGCTTTCTGTTTATTACGGAATACGTGTCGTCGCTAAATTCAATAGAAACCGCAGTTTTGTCTCTCTTTTGAGGTTTATTGATTTTTTGTTCTTGAGATATCCGCTTCTTCATCTGCTATTTCTCCCAACTTTTGTATGATTTTTTTTATCGCTTGATAAACGTCGCAAAATTTATATTCCTCGAACTTATTGAACAACAATCTTGAATTAATTTCTATTTGAACGCTTTCTATACCTGTATTTTCATGAATAAACGAAGAAACGGTATTTGGCGATGACGCTCCGAAAGGTACGTCGATCTGGACTTTTCCGAAATCTTTTTCGGTAAACGCTTCCAAAATTACGTTTAATTTCCTTTTATCGGTCAAATTTTTAAAATTTGCGGTTCCTATATCCACCTGTATATCCCGATCCGGTGATAATTGATGTAAATCAATCAAAACTTTTATTCCGTTGTTTTTTATATATTCGGCCAGAGCATTTTTATAATCCGATACTTCATCAAAATTCGCATCGTCGTTACAATTCTTCGTCTTGTAAATAACCGGGATTCCCAATTCCTCGCTTAATATTTTTGCAATTACACCCGTCTGAGGTTCTGCTTCTTTCAATTTGTTATTCCTTAGCTGTGAAACGCTGTGGGGAGCAGAAATCATTACTTTCCCTTTGCCCTCGATTAACTCAAATGAATTTTTATGTGGCAACTGAAAAAATATTTCAAGTTCGCTTATTTTATTCTGCATCAAAAACATCCTCCGCTTGATAATCTAAGCTTAACACGGCAGGGGCGAAAAGTCAATCCGAGAGGGGAAATTTTGAGGATAATATAAAGTCAGACAGCAAAATGCTGTCTGACTTATACTTTTACAAAGTGTCGATGTAGCCATTGGCCAGAAACGCCGCCGTTGCGCCGTCGGCCGCGGCAGTGGTGATCTGACGCATTTTTTTGGTGCGGCAGTCGCCCGCAACGAACACGCCGTCGGTTTTGGTGGTGCAGCTTTCGTCGGAAACGATGTAGCCTGCCCTGTCCAAATCCACTACGCTTTCAAAAGCCTTGTTGTCCGGCACCTGACCTATGCAAATGAAGCAACCTTTGCAACGAACCATAAAGTCCGTGCCGTCCTTGGTGTTTTTGAGGCGTATGCCGGTGAGTTCCTCTTCGCCCAAAAACTCCTGCAAAGAGAGGTTGTGATGAATTTCGACGTTGTCGCGCTCACGAAGCCTGTCCACCAGAATTTTGTCCGCAAAGAACTTGTCGAACAGAGTCAGAACGTAAACCTTTTTGCAATAGTTGGAAAGAAGAAGGCTGTACTGAAGAGCGGTGTTTGCGTCGCCGATAAGCGCCACTTCTTCGCCCTCGTAAAACGCTCCGTCGCAAACAGCGCAATAGCTTACGCCGTGCCCGACGAGGTCGAGTTCCCTCTCTACCCCGATGTGACGATGCTTCACGCCCGTTGCCAAGATGACGGCTTTTGCGGTGTGGGTGCCGTAGTCGGTTGTCACAACGAAGGTTTTATCTTCCTGTTTTTCCACTTTAAGCACCTTTTCCAGCTCGACGTCGGCGCCGAGGTCGGTGATCTGTTCAAAAAGATTGTCGGCAAATTCCGAACCGGAAATTTGTTTTATGGAAGGCACGTTCTCCACCCTCGGCGAAAAGCTAACCTGCCCGCCGAAGCTTTCGGATTCCAAAACCAAAACGCTTTTCCCGCCCCTGAGGACGTTGAGCGCGGCAGTCATGCCTGCCACGCCTGCGCCGATAACTATGACGTCATGCATTTACGGTCGCTCCTTGTTTTTCGATGAATTTTTTGATTTCGCTGGCGTTGTCGTAGACGTCGAAGCCGTCGCCGTTAGGAACGAGCAGCGTCGGAGCCTTTTTGACGCCGTAGCTTAACGTTACTTCCTTTTCGTCCTGCGCGTCGATAGACGTGTAGGTTATTCCTGCTTTTTGAAGCATTGCTTTGGCCATCTTGCAGTTAGGGCAAGTTTTGGTGGTGAAAAGCAGAAGCTCTTTAACTTGCACTTTTTCCGGTTTTTTGACGTCTTCCGCCTTCACGCGGCACTCGGATTTGAGGTGGCTGTTGGCGATGTCGTAGGTCTTTCTGGCGTGGAACTCTTCAAGCTTGCCGTCGTTCCAGTTCTGAACCGGACGATAGTAGCCGGTGATACGGCTGTAAACCTCGGTGGTGCGGCCGCATTTCGGGCATTTGTAAACTTCGCCTTCGAGATAACCGTGTTCCTGACATACGGAATAGGTAGGGCTCATGGTGTAATACGGAAGCTTGTAGTTTTCGGCAATCTTCCTGACTAAGTTTGCCGCGGCTTTCCAGTCGGAGAGCTTTTGCCCCAAGAACGCGTGGAAAACGGTGCCGGAGGTGTAGAGAGTCTGAAGTTCGTCCTGAATGTCCAGCGCCTCGAAGATGTCTGCGGTGTAGCCTACAGGCAGGTGCGAGCTGTTGGTGTAGTACGGAGCCTGATCCTTACTGTTGGTGGCGGTGATGATGTCCGGATAATACTTTCTGTCGTGTTTCGCCAGACGGTAGGAAGTGCTTTCGGCAGGGGTGGCCTCGAGGTTGTAGAGGTCGCCGTACTCTTCCTGATAGTCGCTGAGCTTGTTACGCATGAAGTTGAGCGTCTTTTTGGTGAATTCCTGCGCTTCTTTGTGCGTAAGATCGACGCCCAGCCATTTTGCGTTGAGGCACGCTTCGTTCATTCCGACAAGGCCGATGGTGGAAAAGTGATTGTTGAAGGTGCCGAGATAACGTTTGGTGTACGGATACAAGCCTTCTTCCAAAAGCTTGGAAATGACGTTACGTTTGATTTTCAGGCTTCTTGCGGACAAATTCATCAGCTTTTCAAGGCGCTCGAAAAATTCGTTTTCGTCCTTGGAAAGATACGCGATCCTCGGCATATTTATGGTTACGACACCCACGGAACCCGTGCTTTCGCCGCTTCCGAAGAAGCCGCCCGATTTTTTCCTCAATTCCCTAAGATCCAGACGCAATCTGCAGCACATGGACCTGACGTCCGACGGCTCCATATCGCTGTTGATGTAGTTGCTGAAATACGGGGTGCCGTATTTTGCGGTCATTTCGAAAAGAAGTTTGTTGTTTTCGGTTTCGGACCAGTCGAAATCCCTGGTGATGGAATAGGTCGGGATAGGATACTGGAAGCCGCGGCCGTTGGCGTCGCCTTCGATCATAATTTCGATGAACGCCTTGTTGACCATGGCCATTTCTTTTTGGCAATCCTTGTACTTGAAGTCAAGTTCTTTGCCGCCGACAATGGCGTTAAGCTCGGCCAAATCGTTCGGAACTACCCAGTCCAAAGTGATGTTGGTGAACGGCGCCTGCGTGCCCCATCTGGACGGAGTGTTTACACCGTAAATGAAGCTCTGGATGCACTGCTTGACCTCTTTGTAGGAGAGGTTGTCAACCTTGACGAACGGCGCAAGATAGGTATCGAAGGAGCTGAACGCCTGCGCGCCTGCCCATTCGTTCTGCATGATTCCGAGGAAGTTGACCATCTGATTGCAGAGAGTGCTGAGGTGGCCGGCAGGAGAGCTGGTGATTTTGCCTGGCACGCCGCCCAGACCTTCCATAATAAGTTGCTTCAAGGACCAACCCGCGCAATAACCCGTGAGCATACTGAGGTCGTGGATATGGATATCCGCGTTGCGGTGAGCTTTTTCGATTTCTTCGTCGTAGATTTCGGAAAGCCAGTAGTTGGCGGTGATCGCGCCGCTGTTGGAAAGGATAAGTCCGCCGACGGAATAGGTAACGGTGGAGTTCTCCTTCACGCGCCAGTCGTTGATTTTCAGATAGTTGCCGACGGTGGCCTTGTAGTCAAGCACGGTGGAGGACATGTTGCGCATTTTTTCGTGATTCTTACGATACAGAATGTACGCTTTCGCAACGTCCACGTAGCTGGCCTGAATGAGCACCACTTCGACGCTGTCCTGCACGTCTTCGACGGAAACCACTCCGTCCGACACTTTGTCGGAAACCGCCGCGGTAACCTTCAGACTTAAAAGCTCAATAATATCCTTGGTGTAGCATTTGCCAACGGCAATAAACGCCTTTTCAATGGCGTTTTCGATCTTGGAAAGATCAAACGGTACTACGTTGTTATCCCTTTTTTTAACTTGAAGCATTGTTGCTTCCTCCTTTTGTGAAATGTACGTTTTTGATTATAGCAAACGCCCCGTTCAATGTCAATCGAAATACATCATATTGTATGCACTTTTTTTGCGAGACACAATATATTGTGGTGTAGTCATTTTTGGCGCAATACAAAAACGGACAACGCATTGTCCGTTTTTTGTCGAATTTTCGAAGATTATCGGATTTTTTTATAAAAACTTGTTTTTTGTATAATTTTTGCAAACCGCAAATTTTTTTCGGCGCAGAAATTTTTTGCGCTGCCGCTTTATAAGGGACTGCGGCGCCTATCTTTTTCTATCAATATAAATGCTTACATAATAAACAATAAAATCCGAAAATTATTTTCCGTAAACGGTTTTTTCGATTTTTGCGCACCAGGAAGAAATTTTGTCTTCGTCGTAGGAAGAAGGTATTTTCCGGCCGAGCGCGGCGGCGCGTTTTGCGCGCATAAGCATGTCGTTCATTCTGAGGAGAAGCGGCAACCTCGTGAAGCCTCTTTTTACCTTTTGCAAAAGCTCCGGAAAACTTAAAACTATGAGGTGGCCGGTGGCCGCGTCCGCCATGTTCTTTTCGTCCACGACGCCCTTTTCGAAAAGCCAATCGAGATCCGACGGTTTTGCCGCCAGCAGCCAGCGTTTCAGAACGTCGACGCCGACGTGATCGGCTCCGCGCTTTTTGTAATAAGTTACCTCGTACGCCCAAAGGTCTTCTTTTTTGGACGATTTGGTTTTGAGAATGACGTCCGCAAGCTCCACGGCCGCTTTCATGCCGTTTTCGATGCCGCTTCCGATCATAGGAATCGTCATAAACGCGCTGTCGCCCAAAGCGACGTAGCCGTCCCAAACCATTTTTGAAAGCGGGTATCTTATAGGTATCACGCACTTGAAACCGCCGCGGACAACTTCGTCGGAAATCTCCGGATTCGACGCTTTAAGCGCGGAATACGCCTCGTCAAAAGCCTCGTCTGTCAGTTCTCCCTGTCTGCCGATAAGAACGTTGACGGTGCCGGCAGGATCGAGAATGCTCCAGCTGATGCCGTCTTTGCCGAGGTGCTTGAGGTAGGCTCTGTTGCTGTTTTCGGGATCGCTTACGCCCGCAAGCTTTTTGTGGAAGCCGCGATACGCCACGAATATTTCCGACTTGTCGGGCATCGGCGTTATGCCCCACTCTTTCGGAAGGCTTGCCCTGAACGGACTGAGCGCACCGCTGTTATCTATGACGAGATCGGCAAAATATTCCTTGCCGCCGGACGTTATGCCCACGACTTTGTTTTCCTTTATTATAAGGCTGTCCACGGGGCTTGAAAAATGAAAGTCCACGCCGTCTGCGCGATCCACGTATTGCTGCGCCAAAGAGCGACGCTCGGTGGAAAGATCCAACTTTTCCTCGAGGATATGCAGGGTTACTTCCACTCGCTCCGCGGGCGGTATGAACGACCAGTTCTTCTTTGTGAAATAGGTGCCCTCTTTAGGCATAGGCAGGTTGTTTTCGGTGAACGCTGCGGCGTTGACGTCGTCGTGCCAATCGTAGGAAAGATTTTCATAGGCGTTTTTTTCAAAAACCGAAACGTCCAAGCCTCCTCTTGCCAGTTTTTCGGCGGCCACAAGGCCCGCGTTGCCTGCGCCGATAACGATAACTTTCATAATTCTCTCCTTAAAAGCTTTATAGTTTTATGATACAATAAATAAGCGTTCGAAAGCAATGGGTTTACAAAAAAATCGACGCAACGTAGCGCGCCGAAAATCATTCGTCCGCGCCGAGCAGTTTGTTCTCGGTTAAAAAACCTTTTATAAAATTTCCGTTCAACATTTCATGTATTACCTTTTTTCGTAAGGACGGCGAGGGTTTCGACGTGCTTGGTTTGCGGGAACATGTCGTAGGCTCTGACGGAAACGAGATCGAAATCGGTTTTCAAAAGCGCAAGGTCGCGGGCAAGAGTTGCGGGATTGCAGCTGACGTATATAACCTTTTCGGGGCGGGCTTCCTTTACCGCGGCAAGCGTCTTTTGATCGCAACCTTTTCTTGGCGGATCCAAAACGACGGTTATTGATTTTTCTGCGGGCGCAAGCTCTATGGCGACGACTTTGTTTCTCTGTTGGCGTTCCTCGGAATAATACTTGCCCATACCTAAAATGGCTGCGTCCTCGGTCATAACGGCGCCGCAGGTGTTTTCACCCGTGCCGAGCGTTTTGAAAAGCGCGGAAAAATCGTCGAATACGAAAAGATTTTTGACTTTTTTCAGTAGCCTCTCGTCGGTGCCGTCCGTGTAGAATTCGATGACGTCGCCGACTTTAAGACTGCGGCGTTTTTCGTCGTAAAGACGCAATTCAAAGGTTTTTCGGCCGATTTTTATTGCTTCAAACGGCGATTGTGCCAAATGATAAACGTAATCCGCTTTCGTTTCCGAGAGGCTTTTTGCAAGCTTCGGCAGCACTTCGGCGGCGTCGCCCGCGATGTTTTTAACGTTTTTGATGCCGTTTTCGGCCATCAGTTTGTCGGCGTCCGAAACTGCCTCGGGAACGATTTCGACGCCGTAAACTTCTTTTGCTTTCGAGGACAGAAGCGCGGTCATTATGCCCATGCCGGAGTAGGCGTCGATGACGACGTCAACGCCGTTTTCCACCTCGGCCGCTACGGCCGAATATATCATATCGCGCACTTCGTCGTTTACCTGCAAAAAAGTGTAAGGGCTTACGTCCACCCTGACTCCTCCGACGTTTGCTTTGACGTTTTTGCCGTAAATTTCCGTCACGCTTTCGCCCAAAATGACGTTGGTGTTTTTGCGGTTAGGAGAAAAATAGAGCTTGAAGCCGTCGCCGAAAACGCTTTTTAGGGCGGAGATAAGATTGTCCGCAGCAGGCAGTTTGTTGCCGTTTCCGACGATGACGATCACGATTTGGCCGCCTACATTTCGGGCCACGAGATGTCTGAGAATCCCCTTTTGGGACCTTTCGTCGTAAACGGAAACCTTTTTTTCGTTTGCCCACGACAAAACGGCTTTCATCAGATCTTCTGCCCACTTGCCGTGCAAAACGCATCGCGCGGTCGGAACGACCGTATGCGTCCCTTCCTTGAAAAAGCCCAGCACAGCTTTGCCGTCCTTTTGTCCGAACGGCATCTGAAGCTTGTTGCGGTAGGCGAACCGATTTGATCCGCCGTAAACCTCCGGAACCGAAAATTCGATGCCGGCGTTTTTCCTCAGACAAGTTTCGATTTGCCTGCGCTTTTGCTCCTTTTGCTCGTCGTAGGCAACGTGCTGCATGTCGCATCCGCCGCAAACGCCGTAAACGGGACACGCCGGCCGAACCCTTTTGTCGGACGGAATCTCAACTTTTTTCAGCGTTGCGTAGCCGAAATTCTTTTTTAGGTGGTCTATTCTTATTTTCACCGTTTCGCCTTTCAGCGCCATGGGAACGAAAAGAACGTAGCCGTCAACCTTGGCTATGCCCTCGCCTTCCATTCCGCTGTCGACGATTTCGACGGTGAGAACGTCGGAAACTTTCATAAATCCTCTTTGCTAAATTTTCCGCAGCGGCAGCCGCTGCGGAAAACCGATTTGATTATTTTCGATTAAAGTTTTTCTACCAAAACTTTTTTGAGTTTTGCAAAACGCGGAAGTCCGTCTTCGAGCGGAGCTTTTGCGTCGCCCTGAATGAGAGGCAGAGCGTATTCGACGAATTTGTCGGAAAGTGCGGTGCCGTTGTTCGTTATCCATTCCAAAGGAACGGTTTTTTCGGTGTTGGCCGCAAGTTCCAGAGGCAGAAGCTTGTATTTGCAGACGTAATGGCCGGTGGACATATCCCTTTCGAAGCAAACCATTTTGTCGGTTTCGCCGGAAACCGCCGCTTTGACTGCTTCCGCGCCTGCGCCGAAAGCTTCCTCTACGTCCACTTTGGAAGCGAGGTGCGCGCCGCAACGCTGCATAAGGCTGAGTTCGATTGCGCGGGTTTTGATGCCGGTTTTTTCTTTGATGACGTTGGCGAGCATCTGGCCTACGCCGCCGAGCTGAGCGTGACCGAAGAGGTCGGTTTTGGAAGCGGTGAATTCGCCTACGTATCTGCCGTCGGCAAGCTTGATGCCTTCGGAAACGACTGCGATGCACTTGTTGTCGTTTTTGGCGAGAACGCCCTCAACGTCGGATACGAATTTGTCAACGTCGAACGCAACTTCCGGAAGATAGATAAGGTCTGCGCCGAGGCCCTTATAGCCCGCAAGGCTTGCGGCCGCGGTCAGCCAGCCGGCGTTTCTGCCCATAACTTCGATGACGCATACCATGCCGGTGTTGTAAACCTTTGCGTCCAGATTGATTTCCATCAAAGTGGTGGCGATATATTTTGCGGCGGAAGCAAAGCCCGGGCAGTGATCGGTGCCGAACAGATCGTTGTCGATGGTTTTAGGCACGCCGATTACGTTGCAATCCCAGCCGGAGCCGTTGAGGAACTTGCTGATTTTGTTGCAGGTGTCCATGCTGTCGTTGCCGCCGTTGTAGAAGAAGTAGCGAATGTCGTATTTTTTGAAAACTTCCAAAATGCGTTTGTAGTCGGTGTCGTCGACGGAAACGTCTTTGAGTTTGTAGCGAACCGAACCCAAAGCGGAGCTTGGGGTGTATTTCAAAAGTTCAAGCTCCTTTTTGTCTTCAAGACCGATATCGTAGAACTGCTCGTCCAAAACGCCCTTGATGCCGTGAGCCGCGCCATAAACCTTGGTGATTTCAGGGCTCTTCAATGCCTCCAGAAACACGCCTGCCGCGGAGCTGTTGATAACCGACGTAGGACCGCCGGACTGCGCAAACATACAAGCGCCTTTAAGATTTTTCATAGTAACCTCCAAATTTTGTAAAATGTGTTTTATGTATTGATTTTCGGCTTATAAACCGATTGTAAGTGTGATATCGTAAAGATCTTTGTCGAAGGTGCGAGGCATGTTAAGAGCCTCGGTGATGTCTTCGTCGATGATTTCGTTGTGGCGTATGCCGACAACGCGATTGGTTTTGCCCTCAAGCAGCAAATCGACCGATTTGACAGCAAGTTTCGCCGCAAGCACGCGGTCGGAAACCGTCGGACTGCCGCCGCGCTGAATATGACCGAGCGTGGTTGTTTTGACTTCGATGCCCGTTTTTTCCAGAATATATTTGCAGACGTCGGCCTGATTTCCCGCGCCCTCGGCAAGGATGATCATGTTGGACGTTTTGCCTCTCTTCTGGCTCATGGAAATGCTTTTGCAAATGGCGTCGAGGTCGTACGGAACCTCCGGAACCAGAATATATTCGGCACCGCCGGCGATTCCCGCATACAACGCGATGTCGCCGCAACGTCTGCCCATAACCTCCAGAAGGCTCACGCGGTCGTGACTGCCCATGGTGTCGCGCAGACAGTTGATGGCCCAGATACAGGTGTTGACGGCTGTGTCGAAGCCCAAAGTATAATCCGTGTAAGCCAGATCGTTGTCGATGGTGCCAGGTATGCCGATTACGTTCACGCCGAAGTTGTCGGACAAATCCTTTGCCCCCCTGAAAGTTCCGTCGCCGCCGATGCAGATAAGCCCGTCGATGCCGAACGCGCCTAAGGTTTCGGCCGCGTGCCGCTGGCCGTCGAGCGTTTTGAATTCGGGACATCTTGCGGTTTTAAGGAAGGTGCCGCCCTTGTGAATGATGCCCGAAACGTTTCTGGAACCCATACGGAAAAGTTCGCCTTCGATAAGGCCCTGATAGCCTCTTTCGACGCCGTAAACGTCGAAGCCTTTGCTGAGCGCGTATCTGGTGGCCGCCCTGATGCATGCGTTCATGCCCGGAGCGTCGCCGCCTGAAGTCAAAATTGCAATTCTTTTCATAAGCAAAAATCCTTGTGTTATTCGTTTCAATTATATCAAATTTTGCGTCAAAATCAAGCGTTTACAAATTATTTGTAAATGACTTTGACGTTTTCTTGCCCGACCGTCATTCCGAGGTCGAACATAAGCGCGTCGGTGATTGCCACTTTCTGAGGAAATTCCCTCACGTCGTTGTCGCGGAACTTGACTCGGACGACGTTGTCGCCCTTGTATCTTGCAAGTATCCTCTGCACCGCTGTTACGACGTCGGAGCGAGGCGACATTCTGAGATAAATTATGCCGTGCTTTTCGGGTTCGGAAGCTTTTTCTTCCACGCCGTCGGCGGAAAGCTCCTTAACTTCCCTGACGGTTATCTTCGGCCTGTCCTCGGCCTGTACGCTGAGCGTGCCCGTTACGCTTATGAAGCTGTTTTCCTTCAGAAGATGACGATATTTTTCAAACGCGTCCGTGAAGAAAACCACTTCGATGGTGCCGAACAAATCCTCCAGCGTGCCGTAGCCCATGTTTTTGCCCGTCTTTTTGCTGATTTTTTTGGTCATCTCCGTCAGAACGCCGCCCATGCTGACTCGCTGATTGTTGAGGGACAGATCGTAGCGGACGGTTTCCCTCATTTCGCCGTTTTCGTCGAGAGATACGGTTTCTTCTTCCACGTCGCCTGATGCGTCGTCGTCGGCTTCGGCAACGAGCATCGAGGTGTTGAAACCGAATTTTTTGAGAGCGTTTTTGAAGCTGTTGAGAGGATGTCCCGTGGAATACATACCCAGAACTTCCTTTTCGTAGCCCAGTTTTTCCACTTCGCTGTATTCCGGCAGGTTGACGTAGGTGAAGGATTGCAACGCTTCGTCTTCCTCGCCGAACAGATTGTCGAAGAGCGAAAGCTGGCCGGATTCGCTGTTCTTTTTGTCGTGAGCGACGATGTCCATAATCTGCTCGTAAGAGGACATAAGCGTGCTTCTGGTACGGCCGAAACAGTCGAAAACGCCGCCTTTTATCATGTTTTCCACCATGCGTTTGTTGAGGCCGACGCCCGCGTTTCGCCTGATTACGTCTTCAAGGTCGGAATAGACGCCGTTTTGCTCTCTTTCCTTAACGATTTCCGCGACGGCCTGCTCGCCGACGCCCTTTATGGCCATAAGACCGAAACGGACGGCTTTACCCTCGGTGGCAAACTTCTGCTTGCTGCGGTTTATGTCAGGCGGAAGAACCTTGATGTCAACCGACGTGAGATAGTTGACGTATTTGCCTATTTCCTTGGCGTCGGTGATGCGGTTGTTGAGAATCGCCGTCATGAACTGCGCCCTGTAGTAGCGCTTAAGATAGGCTGTCTGATAGGTGATGACGCTGTACGCCGCCGCGTGGGATTTGTTGAACGCGTAGGACGCAAATTGCAAAATCTGATCGAAAAGCGAGTTGGCCACTTCCGCCTTCATGCCCAGCTTGACTGCGCCCGGAATGACCGCCGCTCTGCTTTCGTCAGGCTTGCCGCCGTTTATGAAGACTTCTTTGTTGTGCTTCATAATGTCGACTTTTTTCTTGCCCATGGCTCGGCGCAAAAGGTCTGCGCCGCCGAGGCTGTAGCCCGCCACTTCGCGGGCAATCTGCATAACCTGTTCCTGATAGACTATGCAACCGTAGGTTACGTCGAGAATTTTTTTGAGTTTTTCGTCGACGTAGCGAACGCTTTCGGGGTTATGCTTGCCCTTGATGTAGGAGTCGATAAACTGCATAGGGCCCGGTCTGTAGAGCGAAACGCCTGCGATGACGTCCTCCAGTTTGTCCGGCTTCAGGCGCTGCATAAATTTGCACATGCCCGCGCTTTCCAGCTGGAATATGCCGACGGTGTCGCCGCTGTAAATTTCGGCGTAAACCTCCGGATCGTCCACGCCCGCTTTGTCGAAGTCGATATCGACGCCGTAGTCTTCCTTGGCGTACTGACAAGCGAGATTGATGTCGGTGAGCGTTCTTAACCCCAAAAAGTCCATCTTGACAAGCCCCATCGCTTCCACCTGATCCTTGTCGAACTGGGTGGTGATGCTGTCTTCTTTTCGCTGAAGCGGCAGATATTCCACAACCTTTTTCGGGCATATCAAAACGCCGCATGCGTGCATGGAAGTCTGGCGAGGCATGCCCTCGAGTTTTCTTGCGATGTCGATTATGCTGTGCGCGGTGGCGTCGGTTTCGTAGAACTCTATAAAGTCAGGCGACGCGCCTTCAACCTTGCCTTCGTCGTTTTTGTAAAGCCCCAAAGCCTTGTCGAAGCTGCACTTGCCCGCCTCCATAGGTATGGCTTTGGACCACTTGTCCGCGTCGGCGTAAGGTATGTCGTACGCCCTTGCCACGTCCTTTAAGGACGAGCGCGCACTCATCGTGCCGAATGCGATGATCTGCGTGACGTTTTCAGGGTGATATTTATGCGATACGTATTCGATAACCTTGCCGCGGCCTTCGATGCAGATGTCCACGTCAAAGTCCGGCATGCTTATCCTTTCCACGTTCAGAAAACGCTCGAAGAGAAGATTGTAGCGGATAGGATCGACGTTGGTTATGCCCACGCAATAGGCCACTATGCTGCCGACGCCGCTTCCGCGCCCCGGCCCTATCGGTATGCCGTGCTTTTTGGCCCAGTTGATGTAGTCCCAAACGATGAGATAGTAGCCCGCAAAACCCATCTTTATGATGACGTCAAGCTCCATTCTCATTCTTTCTTCAAGCTCTTTGGTTATGACCGAATAGCGTTTTTTAAGCCCCGCCCAGCTCATTTGGGAAAGATATTCCTCCGCCGTTATCCCCAGCGGTTTGCCGTCGTCACCCTCAGGAACGTAGTTAGGAATTTCGTAGTGCCCTTCCGGCGCGCGGATTTCAACCGTAACGTTGCATTTGTCGGCAATTTCGACTGTGGTGTCCAAAGCCTCCGGATATTCCGGCAGCATAAGGAGCATTTCGTCGTAGGTTTTGAGATAAAATTCGTGCGGATCCATACGCATACGGTCGGGATCGCCCACTTTCCGCTGCATGTTGACGCAAAGCATAACGTCCTGAACCTCGGCATCCTCTTTGGTGAGATAGTGCACGTCGTTGGTGGCAACCACTTTTACGCCGATTTCGTCCGCAAGCTTTTTGAGGAGCGGATTTATATAACGTTGACGTTGCCAGAGCGGCATGTCGCGTTTGTCCTCGCCCCTATAGACGTACGGCATTTTCGCCTGCTCCGGCGTGCCGTGAAACTGCAATTCTAGATAAAAATCGCCCGGCGCAAACATGCTCTTGAATTCCAGAGCCAGCTTTTTGGCGCCTTCGTAGTCGTCGTTTAAGAGAAGCTGCGGAATTTTGCCCTGTATGCACGCGGAAAGACAGATAAGCCCCTCGCTGTGCTCCTTAAGAAGCTGCATGTCGATGCGCGGCTTGTAATAGAATCCATCGATAAAAGATATGCTCGACAGCTTCATCAGATTTTTGTAGCCTGTCTGATTTTTGGCAAGCAATATAAGGTGGTTGCGCGTTTCGCCGTGCTCGAATACCTTGTGATTGTCAACCACGTAAAACTCGCTGCCGATGATAGGCTTCATGCTGTCTAAGTTGTCGGCGTTCTCTTTGACGGCAGCTTTGATTTCGTCCTTGGTTTTGCCCTCGGCTTCAAGCTGCTCCTTATATTTGTCCACCGCTTTTTTGCGGACGGAATTGAAGGTTTCGACGAAAGGATAAACGCCGTACATGTTGCCGTGATCGGTGATGGCGCAGGCCTTCATGCCCTTGGCTTTCAACGCGTCCAAAAGCGGCGTGCCTTTTTTACCTTTTTTGATGCGGGCCATGCCGTCGAGAAGACTGTATTCGGTGTGTAGATGTAAATGTACAAATTCTTTCATAAGCGTTTCTTTTCGTTTATCGTTTGTTTTCGATTTCTTCTGCCATTTGCACGAGCTTTCTGAAGCGGTGGTTCACGCCGCTTTTGGTTATGCCGAGCCTGCCCGCAAAAAAGTCAAGCCCTGCCGTCGGATTTTCAAGGCGCAGGACGGCAATTTCTTTAAGAGTATCCGGAAGCTTGTCCAAACCCGAGGTTTTGTCGATGGTTTGAATGGCTAAAACCTGTTTTGTGGCGGCAATCACCGTTTTGTCCGCGTTTGCCGCGGCAATGTTGCTCTGGCGGTTGAGGTTGGCGGAAAGCGTGCGCTCTACCATGATTTCCTGCATATACATAACCGCTTCGTGCGCCCCTAAAAGCGCAAAGGTGTTGGAAATGATTTCGCTGTCTTTTTGGTACACCACGAACTTTTCTTTCCGCTCGGTGGTTTTTGCGGGAACGCCCAAGCTCTTCAGAAGCCCCGCTACGACCTCTGCCAGAATTTCGTCCGAAAGCACGAATTCCAGATAATAACCGCCGCCGGACGACTCCACGCTGTCCGATTCGCCGATGAGCTTCGGCGGAACGTTGGCGCTTCCCGTGGCAACGAATACGGAACGAAGAAACGCCTTTGCGCAGCACTCCTTCCTGACTATTTCCTTCCTCACTCCGCGAGCGAAACACGGCATATCGTCTTCGCCTTTTTCCCAGATTCCGACGTCGAAAAGCAGGGTTTCGGACTGGCTTTTCCCAAGCTTCACCATGAACGCCGCGCTCTTTTTGGCGCCTTTTCCGCGCTGTGAAATAAGCTCCACCGGAAGCGAATACAACAGCTTTATGGCGTGCACCACGCTCATCATATAGTCGTAGTCGTCGCTTTCGAAAACCACGTTCATTCCCGTTTTGGTTATGTTCAGACTGCCCGTCGCCTTCACCGCCGCCGCAAGCCACGCCTTTGCGCAGCAGACTTCGGTCGGCTGATTTTTGAGCATTTCGTTTTTGGCGCAGACGGTAAACTTAACTTTTTCCATTTTGCCCTCCGTGGTTCTTGAAAGTCGGGGTTTTTCCGAGGTTTACGACGCGGCTTTCGGGTATATTGTGCCGCTCGACGAACTCGGCCACCTTGTCCAGATTATCACATTTTTTAACGTCGTGATTGTCGCTGTTTGCAATGAACAGACAGTCCGTTTCTAAAAGCTCGTCTATCACCTCTTCCAGAACGTCCAGATGCTTCTGATTCATTTCGACGTAGGTGCCGCGCTTTGCGCAGACCTCGCCGACGCGTTTTGCGTCCACCTTCAAGTAGTGATTTATGTGCGCGAGAATGTCGACGTCGTATCTTTCGAGAGCGGAAACGACCATATCGGTGTTCTTTCTTCGCCGCTTCTCGCTCGCTCCGAAACGTTTTGCCAAGAAGCCGTTGTAGAACTCCAGACCGAACCACTCCGAAAACTTTTTGGTTTTGACGAACCGATGAAAACCCACCGTAACCACGTCGAACGCCTGAAATCTGTCCTCCGTGAGGTCGATGCTTCCGTCGTAACTTACGAAATCGGCCTCGACGCCTATCAGAATTTTCAAATCCGTATTTTGGGCGTTATGCTTGTCCGCCTCGCGCCTTAAAATTTTAAGCTTGTCGTCGGTCATCGCGCAAGCAACGTTGCCGTAGCCGTGATCGGTGATCGCAAGCTCCGAAAAACCGTTTTTTTCGGCATACCGTACGAGGTCGGACACGCTGTTTTTGCCGTCCGACATGGTTGTGTGAGTATGATAATCGCCGAAAAATTTATTCAAAATAAACAACTTCCTTCTCTAGTTTTACGCCGAATTTCTGCCAAACTTTGTCGGCCGCGTAATCGGCAAGACGCCTGAAATCTTCAAAGGTCGCGCCTCCGTCGTTCAAAAAGAAACCCGCATGTTTTTCGCTGACGACGGCGCCGCCGAAGCGTTTGCCCTTAAGTCCCGCAAGGTCCAGATATTTGCCGGCACCCACTCCGCCCACTTTTTTGAAAACGCTGCCCGCGCTTTTCCCCGCAGGTTGCGTTTGCCGCCGTTTTTCGAGATACTCCCGCGTTTTTTGGCGTACGGCATCCGGAGAGGACGGTTCCAGAGCAATCGCCCCGCCCAAAATTATGCCGTCTGTTTCCGTGTGCCTGTAGCCGTAATTTATGCCGCCTTTCCAAAGTCTTTTGACTTTTCCGTTCGTTAAAACGTCGATATAAAGCACTTTATCCATCGTTTCGGACGAAAACGCCCCTGCGTTCATCTTCACTGCGCCGCCGAACGTTGCAGGTATGCCCGCCCAGAATTCGACGCCCGACAATCCGTTTTTTTCGGCCGACCGCATAATTTCCGAAAGACGCGCGCCTGCGCCCGCGTATATTTTGCGGCCGTTTGCTTCCACGAGATCGAAGGCGGAAGTGGAAACGGCAACGGTTCTCGGGCGGTCGGAGACGATAAGATTGCTTCCGCCGCCGACGGGCATATATTTTACGCCTGCCCTCTCAAGCTCCGAAACGAAAAATGCAAGCTCGCTGGCGGAACTTGGCCTCAGCGTCCACACCGCGCCGCCGATTTTGGCCGTGGTTAAAACCGACGCGGAAGTCAGGGTGATATGTTTCAAAAGCGGATTCATACTCTATTATATGAAACCGCCTGTCTTTTAGCCTATGTTGTTGCGGTTTTTGATTTCCTCGAGCGCGTCGTAGCCCATGTGCTTTAAGCGAAGATTTTTTGCCACGACTTCGACGACGATTGCGATGTTTCGCCCCGGCATAACCGGAATCACGGTTTTCGGTACCTCTACGCCAAGCATTTCCATGGTTAGCTGTTCGTCGCCGAACCGATCGTAGGATTTTGTTTCGTCCCATTTGTCGAGATGTATGCAGACGTCGATTTTGCTCTCCGGCAAAACGCCCGCGACGCCGTACATGTTTTTGACGTTGATTATCCCGACGCCCCTTACTTCCAGAAAATCTCTTATGGCCTCGGCAGGTCTGCCGAGAAGCCTGTCCTTAACCCGCTTTACGACCACGTTGTCGTCGGCAACCAGCATGTGGCCGCGGTGCACCAGCTCCAGCGCCACCTCGCTTTTTCCTATGCCGCTGTTGCCGGTTATAAGAACGCCTATGCCGTCCACGTCCAGAAGCTCTCCGTGCACGGTGGTTTCGGGAGCAAGTTGATCGTTGAGATAATTCACCAAGTCGTTGACGACGTTGGAGGTGATTTCGTCGCTTCTTAAAATCGGACAATTATATTCCTTCGCAATGTCGATCATGTGCTCCGTCGGTTGCAAGCGACGGCTTATTATGAGGCACGGAATTTTGTGCTTGAACAAAGCGCGCAACGCTTTGTCGCAAGCTTCCGTGTCCATTTTGTACAAAAAGTACATTTCGGCGTTGCCCATAACCTGCAGGCGTTTGCCGGCAAAATAGTCGTCAAAGCCCGACAGCACCAAACCCGGTCTGTTTACGCTTACGGTGGAAAGCGGAAGCTTGTAGCCTTTTTCGCTCCAAAGTATTTCGAGATTGCAATCCCGGGCAAAATCCTCGATGCCGACGACCTTGCCGTCGATATATTCCCTGCCCATGTTGATTTCCATCAGTTTTCCTCCAAACAAAATCTGGTTATCGTTTTTGCCACGCCGTCGTCTTCGCATGATTCCGAAACGTAGTCGGCGATTTTTTTAAGTTCGGGATTTGCGTTGGCCACCGCCACCCCCATGCCCGCCTCGGTAAGAAGCGACACGTCGTTGAGCTGATCGCCAAAGCACATAACCTTTGCTTTTTCCACGCCGAAAACGTCCATAAGATATTTGAGAGCGTTGCCCTTGGAGGCAAACGGATTGACGACTTCGACGTTGTATTCCTTGCTGCTGGTTACGTTCAGCCTGCCCGAAAACGCTTTTTCCGCGGCTATACGCAGCCTGGTGGCTTCCTCCGGATAGGCGGCGACGTAAACCTTGTTCAAGGTTTTTTCGGGGTGCGCCTTTATAAACGAGGCGAGATCCCCCACCACGTCGACGTCCACGCCGCAGTAGGTGCGATAGTTTTTGACGTATTCGTTGTCCTCCGCAACCGTCAGGCGATCGTCGGCGTATAGCTGAACGGCCTTCAGGTCGAAATCCTTCAGAAATTCGAGATATTCCAGACATAAATCCCTGTCAAGCTCGAAGCATTTCAAGGTTTTGCCGCTTGAAATGTCGCTTATCATCGCGCCCTGATAGCTGATGATAAGACCGCTCAGCCCCAGTTTTTCGGCCTGCGGCTTTATGGCGGAAAACATCCTGCCCGTAACTATGACGAATTTGCCGCCGCGGCGCTTGTATTCGCCTATTACGCCGAGCGTGAAATCGTCGATGCCGCCGCCCTTCATGGAATAGAGCGTGTCGTCAAAATCGGTTGCAACCAAATCGTATCGCATAATGCCCTCGAAAAAATCGTTTTTTTTATTATATAATAAAACCCCCGAAATATAAAGCGTTTTCGGGGGTTAAATTGCGTTTTTTTGGTTTCAGTCCGAAAAGTGCTGTTTTATTCGCTCGGCGTCCTTTTTGGTGACGCCCTTTACGGCGGAAAGCTCCTCGACGGTGGCGGCCTTTATGGCCTTTAAGTTTTTGAATTTGGCGTAGAGCGCGGCAATTTTTTTGTCGCCTATGCCCTCAACGTCCTTAAGCTCGGATTTCGTCTGGCCGGCGGTGCGAAGATTGCGGTGATGAGTTATCGCGCTTCGGTGCGCCTCGTCGCGCACGCGCTGAATGAGCTTCAACGCAACGCTGTTGCGGTCGATGATGACGGGCTCGTGACGATCGGGGAAGAAAACCTCTTCCTCGCGTTTTGCAAGGCTGACAATGTTCACGTCGGTCGTGCCAGTTTCCTCCAAAGCCTCCATTGCGTAAGACAGCTGCCCTTTGCCGCCGTCCACGATGATGAGGTCGGGACGTTTGCCGAAAGACGGATCGGGATCGGAGTTTTTAAGCCTGGTCAGGCGACGCGTCAGAACCTCCTTCATGCATGCAAAGTCGTTGTTTCCCGGAACAGTTTTTATCTTGTAGCTTCTGTACATTTTTTTGGCAGGCTCGCCGTCCTCGAACACCACCATGCTGGCAACCATGTTTGTGCCGGAAACGTGGGAAATGTCGTAGCACTCGATGCGGCGAGGAAGATCGGAAAGCCCCAGCTCCTCTGCAAGTTTCACCACCGCGCCCTTGGTCATGTTGTCGCGCCGAACGAGCTTGGTGACGAAATTTGAAAGATAATCCACCGCGTTGTTTTCGGCCATTTCCACAAGCTGTTTTCTGACGCCGGAAATAGGCTTCACGAAATTTATGCGCTTGCCGCTTTTGTCAAAAAAGATGTTTTCTAAACCCGAAACGTCGGATAAAGCCACGTTTATGACAATTTCGTCAGGAAAGACAGGGTTTTGCTCGTAGTACTGAAAAATGAAGTTTTCAAGCATTTCGGCTGCTTCGTCGTGCGTTAAAAGCGTGCCGATATCTGCGGAAGTAAGCCCCAACGTTTCTTCTTCCGAAACGGATTTTGCGGCCGAGGGCAGCGGGAAATTGTCGCCGCCCAAAAGTTTGCCGCCCCTTACCACAAGCACGGAAACCGCGGCGTAGATGCCGTTGTCGATGACGGAAAAAACGTCCAGATTGAAGTCCTTCGGCAGAGCGCTTATCTGCCTTCTTACCAGTTTGTCCAAGGTTTTCAGGCGGTCGCGATAATAAATGGCGTTTTCGAAATCGCCCTTGTCCGCCGCCCCGTGCATTTTCATTTCAAGCACCTTTTTGACGGTGCCGTCGTTGCCTTTCAAAAACGAAATAACCTCGGAAACGGTTTTGGCGTACTCCTCTTTGGGCACTCTGCCGTCGCAAGGCGCGAGGCATCGGCCGATATGGCTGTTCAGACACGGCCTGTGATGCGCGGGTATTTTGTCGAAATTGAGGTTGCAGCTCCTAAGCGGAAACGCGCTGAAAATAAGCTCGGTGATGTCCTTGACGTTGATGCCCACCATGTACGGCCCGAAATATTTCGCGCCGTCGTTTTTGAGCTTTCGGACCACCTCAACCGTCGGGAATTTGCTTTTTAGATCGATCCTTATGAACGGATAGTTCTTGTCGTCCTTTAAGAGAATGTTATACTTCGGGTTGTATTTTTTGATAAGGTTGTTTTCGAGGACCAGAGCGTCCACTTCGTTCTGCGTTATTATGTAGCGAAAATCCGCAATATTGCCGACGAGGGCCAAAGTTTTGTCCGTCTTTGTCCCGGCCTGAAAATATTGCTTGACTCTGTTTTTCAAAATTTTCGCCTTCCCGACGTAGATGACCGTGCCGTCTTTGTCCATCATCAGATAGACGCCGCTTTTGGCAGGCAGTTCGGAAAGTTTTTGCTTTACGTCCATATCGTACCTTAAACCCGTATATACGTTTTCTTCTATTATACCACGCCTCGGCCTCGTTTGAAAGAGTTTTGAAAACATTTTTTCAATATCCGAGGTAAACGACGCCGTTGAGCATGACGTTTTCGACGATCGGACTGGTTACGAAATAAAAAAGTATCTTCCCCTCGCGGCGGAAGCCAACCACTCCCGCCTGACGCATGATTTTCAGCTGATGCGAAACGGTGGTCTGATTGATGCCGAGTATTTCGGATATGTCCGTCACGCACATTTCGGTTATGGTGAGCGCGGAAATGATTTTCATGCGGGTGGCGTCGGAAAATATGCTGAAAAAATCCGCAAGCCCGGAAAGCACCTCTTTCTTCGGAATATATTTGCGCACTTTCTGAGTTGTGTTGGTGTCCAACAATAAATTGTTCATAGCTAAATCCTCCATATATGAAGATTGTCGCATATATTTCGGCGCAAAAAAAAACAAACCTTTTCGGTTTGCCGCGGTTTTTGCATTTTATTGTTGCACCGCTTTCCTTGATGCCGCATAAAATGGTGCGAGGTGAAATTATGTTCGACAACAACTGGATGATTTACATATTCATAATCGTGCTTCTGTTCTCCGGAGGCGGAGGCATAATGGGCACGGAACTGGCCGTTCTCATCGCAACGATAGGCGCGGTGCTGCTGTCCGAGGGCGGGTATCTGGGCAATTTCTTCGGCTGCGCATGCAACCAGACGACAACCTAATTTTGCATATCGGACGGAGCGCTCTTTTCCAAATATCTTTCCTTAAGCGACTTCACCATACGATACAGATATCGCAACGCAAAATCGTAGATAATGCCGAGGGCCGTCGTCAGCACGGCCAAATAGCCGTATTTCAGCTCGAAACCAAGCTTGTCGAAGTTTATGACGAGGGTTTTTGTGCCGACATAGAAAAGCGCGAGCGCGGCGTTTATCCACAAAACTTTTAAGGCGTAAACGACGATTTTGTTCCACTTCTTGTCTTCGGCAATGCAGCAAAACAAAGTGTAGCCGCCGAATATCACGACGTACGGCAAGCTTTTAAGCGGCGACGCAGTCAGCATCAGAAGCCCCGAAGTGGCCGCGTACGCCAAAAGACCTCCGACGTATCTGCCCCTCGAAAGCGGCAGCATCAAAGCCGCGGCGGAAAGCACCGACAAGGTTATCGTCAGCGCATCGATATATACCGCGCCCGTCGCAAACAAGAACGAAAGGGCCGCAGAAATGCCGCCCGTCGCTATATCTTTCGTCGAAATTTTACTTTTCATCAGCAGCAAGGAATGAGATCGCCGCCCATACATTCGCAACAGCAATCCGCGCAAAGAAGCGTTGAGCAAACGTTGCAGCAGCTCGGCGTGGAATTAGGCGAATACGACCTGCCGCCCGCGCTGTCGCCGGCCGTCGGGAACACGAAGCCTCTGCCGCTCTCTTTTTTGAGCCTGTCCAAAGTGGCGGTGTATTTTGCGTTCGTCGGATCCATTTCGATGGCAAGCTCAAGCTGCTTTTTGGCGTCCAGAATCCACTTTTTGTCGTAGTATATCTTGGCTTGCATATAATGCCACTCGGCGCTGCGCTCCTGCATGGCGTCCAAAAGCCCTTGCGCCAAATGATAATTTTTGTTTTTTATGGCCTCTTTGACCTCGGAAAAATCCTGCCCCTTAAAATCGGAATCGTCATGAAAACCGCCGCCGATGTTCGCCGACTCGGATTTTATCCTCATGGCTTCGGAATAGGCGTTGTCCAACTCCTCGATTTTTTCCGCAGCTTCCGCGCCGGCTTCGCCTTCCAGAAAGCGAGCGTCTTCGTAGCGATGGCGTAACTCGCGATATTTTTCGTCGATTTCGGCTTGCGTTGCGTTCTTATCGACGCCTAAAATCACAAACGGATCTTGTTGCATTTGATCTCTCCTTTGAGCATTTTTTCGGTCTGCGCCTTCAAGCCGAGATATACGACGTTGGAAAGCACGCCTTCGGCCACTTTGACCTCTATATTGTTGTATGCCGCAACCATTTGATTATAACAGTTATACAGCAGCAAACTTAAATCTTCATTAAACTTGTCCAAAAATTCCTTTTTGGAAGAAAAGTCGCTTCCGAACGAAACCAAAAACGGATTGAAACGTTTTTTTTGCTTGTCCTCCGAAACGTCGTCGACGGCGTCCATAAGATACACCCATTTTCCCAGGGCGTAAGAGAACCTTTCCACGGCCGAATTGCACTTTTCGCCGGAAAGAACCGCTATCAAATCCCTAAGCAGAACCGCAAATGCGTCGGCGGTTTCGTCAACGCTTTTGTCGGCGGCTTTTTCAATGGCCGAAAGACGCTCGTAGCCGTCCTTTATCACTTTGTCGGCGCTTGGGTAGCGGCGCTTTGCTTTTTTGTAGTCGCGGCGCAAGCAGGCGGCAAAAATCCTTTTTTTCACTCCGCCCTCATCCCTGACGTCGTCAACGGCTTTGTAGTAGCCCAAAAGTACGGAAACGGCGGCAACCGCCTCGAAAATTTCGTCTGAAACGCAGACGGTTTTTTTCTTAACAGGGTTCAGAATACAGACTTCATCGTTAAATTTCGGCATGTTAGCATATAGATTGTGCAAAAACGCCGCAAGAAACGTGCAGTCGTAGCCAGTTAGAAACCTCGCTTTTTCCGAATAGCTTTTGCCTATCGCTTTGCACAGGCCGCAGTAGTACGCCCTATACTCCGAAAGATCCTTGACGAGCATGTTCGGTTTGTCGGGTATGACGTAGCCGAACATTATTTGTCCAAGGTCAGAAAGCCCACTTTCCTATAGACCTTGGAAAGGGTTTTGTTTGCCACGTACCTTGCCTTCTCTGCGCCCTGCTTTATGACGCCGTTAAGATAGGTTTTGTCGGCAATGAGCTCGTTGTAGCGCGCTTTTATCGGCCTTAAATGATCGCAGACCGCTTCGCCGACCGCTTGCTTGAACTCGGCGTAGCTTACGCCGTTAAACTGCTTTTCGGCTTCGTGCACGGTGACGCCGTTAAAGACGGAGTAAATCGTCAGAAGGTTGGAAATGCCCGGTTTGTCCGCGCGAGAGACGATTTCGTTGCCGCTGTCGGTGACGGCGCGTTTGAACTTTCTCATAACGGTGTCCTCGTCGTCCAAAAGGAAAACCACGCCGTTTGCGTTGTCGTCGGTTTTGCCCATTTTGGCAGTCGGATCCAGAAGGTTCTGAATTTTTGCGCCGGTTTTAGGAACTATGCCCTCCGGCACGACGAATGTCGGACTGTATTTGTTGTTGAAGCGTTCGGCAATGGTCCTTGCAAGCTCGACGTGCTGCATCTGATCCTTGCCGACGGGAACGTAGTCGGTCTGATAAAGCAGAATGTCCGCCGCCATAAGCGTCGGATAGGCAAAAAGCCCCACGTTGACGTTTTCCGGATTTTTGGCGCTTTTGTCCTTGAACTGAGTCATGCGCCTTGCTTCGCCGAACTGTGTGTTGCAGTTGAGAACCCACGCAAGCTCCGCATGCTCCGGCACGTGCGACTGCACCGCAAGTATGCACTTTTCGGGATCGAGCCCCATTGCGAGAAAGAGCGCCATAAAATCGTAGCTTCTGCGCCTTAAATCGGCAGGCAGATTGTTGACGGTGATGCTGTGCATGTCCGCAACCATATAGACGCATCTGTGTTCGTCCTGCAAATTAACGAGGTTCCTGAGCGCGCCGACATAGTTGCCGAGCTGCAAATCGCCGGTCGGCTTGAAGGCGGTGTAAACCACTTTGTTATCCATATATATATTGTTCTCCTAAAATTTACTTTATAAAATCGAAAATGGTTTCGGATACGTCCGAAAGTTCGACGATTTTGTTGTGTTTTACCTGCAATTTCGAAAGCTTTTTGAGCGTGTCGGGAGCGTCCAGAGCCGTCGCTTCTTCAAGCTTTCTTATGGCTTTGACGGGATCGCGGACGAAATCCTCGGTGATTGCGAACAGCACGTCGATCGGATACCTGAACGGACTTGCCGTGGAAAACAGCACGGTTGGCGTTTTGTCCTCGGCCTGCGTAAGATAGTCCAGCCAAACGCTGACGGCCACCGCGGTGTGCGGATCGCAAACATAGTCGTTTTCTTCGAATTCACCCTCGATTGTGTCAATAATCTCGTCTTCTGTGGCATATCCGCAGACAATATCGCAATCGTCAAGCAGTTTTTTGTCAACTCTAAACTTACCGTTACGGGCAAGCTCTTCCATTTTTTCGCTGACGAACGCGGCGTTGCGGCCGGAGATTTCGTAGAGAATACGCTCCAGATTTCTGCACCTTGCGGCGTCTAAGGACGGCGAATTTGTGAGAGCGACGGTTTTCGGCCTTTGATATTCGCCACTGGCGAAGAACTTTGCCAGATGATTGTTTTCGTTGACGGCAACGATGATCCTGTCCACCGGAAGCCCCATTTTTTTGGCGTAATACGCGGCGGCAAGCATCGATCCCGACGAAGTCGGAATGCAGAGGTTCACTTTTTGGGACGGCGAAATTTCTTCGCTTTCCATTAGATCGGCGTAAACCGAGAACACGCACGCGATTTCCGCCGTTATTCTGCACCAGTTCACGCTGGAAACGTCCACCGCCTCGTATCCCGAAGCGGATAATGCGGCCATGGTTTCTTTGCTTGAAAAGAAAGCGGAAACGCTTTCCTTCGCCTCCGAAAAACTGCCCTTCACGCCGAAAACGTGGGTGTTGTCCCCTACGTGCGTAACGAGCTGCAATTTCTGGAGATAGTCCATCACGGCGTCGGGATAAACGACTACGAGCTTGGCTCCGGAGTGTCCCGTGAAGCTTTCGAGCGCGGCCTTGCCGGTGTTTCCGGTGGTTGCGAAAACCGCCAACGTCTTTTTGGTCAGGCCGAGCTTTTTCTTCGCCGCTTCGATGACGTAAGGCATCATGGCAAGCGACAAATCCTTGCAGGTTGCGGTCGGGCCGTGCCAGAGCTCCGCAACGTAGCTTTCGTCCTCAAGTTTCACGACGGGACAAACGTCCTCAAAAGAGGCGTAGGCTTTTTCGGCATAATCCAAAAGCTCGTAATAGCTGAAATCGTCGAAGAATTTTTTGAAAACGGCGGCCACCCTTTCAGGATAGGCCATTTTGCAAAATTCCGCGATTTCGTTTTCGGAAAATACGGGCAATTCGGACGGGACGTAAAGTCCGCTGCCCGCAGGCGTTCCGTTGAGAACGGCTTCGCCCCCCGATACGGATTCGGTTTTTCTCGTAGAGGTGAATTTCATGTTAAACGATCAGAGATATTTTTTCAAAAATTCAGGCATTTCAGGAAGATCGGAGCTTACGCATACGACGAAATCGACCTTCTGGTTTTGGGAAATTTCTTCCAGCGCGTCGTAGAAAGACTGCATTGCGGAAATGTCCTTTTTGGCAATGCGATGCGCGCCGTCGATATAGATGAGGCTGATGTCGTGATTGCCCGCGATAAGACCTTTTATGAAACCGATGAGAGCTTCCTCGTCGAAAATTTTGTGTTCGGTTACGTTGAGTGCGCGAATTTGATACTTCACGTCAAACATATATCTGTTCGTGTCGGTGATGAAAACGATATTTCCCGCAGCGGATTCGATACTTTCGTTTGCCATATCGATTATCCTTTTGGTTTTGCCGCTTCCTTTTGCACCGTAAACAATTTTGACCATTGTGAACGTACCTCCATGTTAAAGTTTATTACGTATATTATAGCAGTTATTTTTCAATATTTCAACAGGTTTTCGAAAAACTTTCGACTTTTTCCGAAGCTTTCGCATTTTGTCGAAAAAGTGCAAACGGCAATTTTCCGCGCAGCCTTACCGAAAAAGATTTTCCGAACGAAAAAAACGGCCGCAAAGTTGCAAGCCGTTTTGCCTTTTAGTTGACAAAATATGAGGTTTATTCGTCGATTGAGGTAAGTTGAGCGTTCTGATTTGCGATTTGAAGCGCTTCGATCATCTCGTCCAGATCCCCGTCCATAAACGTCCCCAGACTGTAGAGCGTAAGCCCTATGCGGTGATCGGAAACACGCCCCTGAGGGAAATTGTAGGTGCGGATACGTTCGCTTCTGTCGCCCGTTCCGATCTGCGCCGACCTTTTGTCGGTGATGGCCTTGGTGGCCATGGTCTGGAAGTGATCGTAAAGGCGAGTCTTCAGGATTTTCATGGCCTTCTCGTAGTTTTTGATCTGGCTTCTTTCGTCCTCGCAAACGACCACGATGCCTGTCGGAAGATGAGTTATCCTTATGGCAGACTCGGTTTTGTTGACGTGCTGACCGCCTGCGCCGCCCGAGCGGAATCTGTCGATTTTGAGGTCCTTTTCGTCTATCTGAACTTCGACGTCCTCGGCCTCCGGAAGCACGGCCACCGTTGCGGTTGAGGTGTGAACCCTGCCCTGACTTTCGGTTTCCGGCACTCTCTGAACCCTGTGAACGCCGCTTTCGAACTTAAGCTTACTGTAGGCGCCGTTGCCTTTCACCAAAAAAGACACTTCTTTTACGCCGCCAAGATCCGTGACGTTGGTGGTTATTTCCTCAACTCCCCAGCGATGTCTTTCGGCGTAACGCTTGTACATTCTGACCAGCTCCGCGCCGAAAAGCCCCGCTTCTTCTCCGCCGGCACCCGCTCTCACTTCGATAACGACGTTTTTGCCGTCGTTAGGATCCTTCGGCAAAAGCAAAATTTTGAGTTCGCCGGTAAGCTGCTCCATTTTTTCCTTGTATTCCTCGAATTCCGCCTTGGCAATCTCCTTAAGCTCGTCGTCGCCCGAGGACAAAAGCTCCTTCGCTTCCTCAAACGACTTTTCAGCGGCAAGGTATTCGTCGTATTTTTCGATTACCGTTTCCAGGTCCGAATGCTCCTTGACGAGTTTCTGCCAAAGCTCTCTGTCGGCGATAACCTCCGGCTTGGAAATTTCGTCGGTAAGATAGGCGAACCTTTCTTTCATAAGTTTCAGTTTTTCAAACATAAAATTCTCCTATTTCAAGATGAGTATGCGAGGAATGTCCTGAAAGTCCCTGACCGTCCGAACGTCGGAAAAAACCTCTTTGAATATGTCCGTGAGGGCGTTTTCCTGCCCGATTCCGAACTCCAGAAGCAAGGTGCCGCCGTCGGTTAAATGCTCCTTGACGCCCTTTGCGATTTCACGATAAAAGTCCAGACCGTCCGCACCGCCGTCAAGCGCGATTTTCGGCTCGAAATCCTTAACTTCACTGTCCAGTTTTTCGATGTCGGCAGTCGGAATATACGGCGGATTGGAAACGATGACGTCGTATTTTTCCACGACGTTCGCGAAAACGTCGGAAAGCACGAATTTGACTTCGGCGTCGTTAAGACTTGCGTTGTAGGAAGCGATTTCCAAAGCTTTTTCGCTTACGTCGGACGCGGTTACGTCTGCTGCAGGACACAGCTTTTTGACCGCCACGGCGATTGCTCCGCTGCCCGTGCAAAGGTCCAGAACCTTCTTGTTTTCGGCGATTTCGGCCGTGAGTTTGGCCAGAATTTCCGTTTCGGGACGAGGCACCAGAACGCCTTCAGACACGGTTATTTTCTGACCGTAGAAATCCTGATAGCCCAAAACGTACTGAAGCGGACGATGCGTCGCGCGTTCCTTTGCAAGCTTTTCGGCTTTTTTCAGATGTTCTTCATCAACGTATTTTTGAAGCGGCAATTCGCTGCGCTTCACCTTTAAAACGTCGCACAAAATCCAGTCGACGTCGGAGGTTTCGAACTCGCTCGCCGGCAGAATTTTTTCAAGCTTTTCTCTCGCCGTTTTGTACGGCAGCTTTATGGTGAATTTTTCGGTCGGGAAGGTTTCGTCGGCGTCCATATTCTGAACGGTTTTAAACGCCGCGATGGCAACCTCGACCATATCGTCGTCAGGCTGACGGGTGGTGAGCTTTTGCAGCCACATACCCGGCGCCCTTATGACGTTGCATATCGGATTGTCGAATTTTGCCAGAATTTTCAAAAGTTCGTAGCTTAAACCCGCCACTATCGGAAGCAGCGCGATTTTGCACAAGGTCCTGAGCCATATCTTGGTTGCGTCCAGTCCGATTTCGCCGAGAACGTAGGTTGCGACGCTGAAAACCAGTATGCTGACGAGCATAACCAAAAACAAAAAAGTGGTGCCGCAACGTTTGTGCTTGGTGGAATACTTTTGCACGTTCTCCACCGTCAGCTCCTCGCCGTGCTCGAAGCAGTTGATGGTTTTGTGCTCCGCCCCGTGATACATAAACAGCCTTTTAACTTCCGGAACCTTTGCGCAGCCTGCGATATACGCCACGAAAATGCCTATCCTCACGAATCCGGTCAGAAGGTTCATAACCCACACCGGCCACGAGGCAAGCGCGGGGATTTTGAAAAGAAGCCCCACCAGAAATTCCGGAAGCACCACGAACAGCGCAACTGCCAAAAGTATGCCCAAAAACACGGAAAAACCCATCGCCACCTTCATGATGTCGACGCCGGTTTTTTCGGAAAGCTTCTTCTCTAGCGCGGACGGCTCGTAGTCCTCGCCGGCAACCTCTGCCGAACGAAGGGTTATGCCAACGCCCACGTACATCATCTGCACGAAGTTGATAACTCCGCGCACGACCGGTATTTTTGAAAAAAGCCTTTTTTGCTTGGTATCTTTGAACCTTTTGCTTTCGACGGTGATTTCGCCCGCAGCGTTACGGACTGCCGTTGCCATGCTACGCTCGCCGCGCATCATGACGCCTTCCATAACCGCCTGCCCGCCGATTTTGGAAACAACGTTTTTTTTCAAAGTTTACTCCGTTTCTGAACACAAAAAATGCAGAGTTATAGCGTAAAACTCTGCACTTCGTTGTTTTTTAGTTATTTGTCAAGATTATAACGTTTCTTGAACTTGTCAACACGACCGCCGGTATCAACCAGTTTCTGCTTGCCGGTGAAGTACGGGTGACAGTTGCTGCAGATTTCAACTTTGATCACGTCGGTTTTTTTGGTGGTACCGGTTTTGAACGTAGCACCGCATGCGCATTGCACGGTAACCTCATGATAATCCGGATGAATTTTCTCTTGCATTTTTACCTCCGTTTGCGCTGCCCTCGGCCGCGCTTAGTTACACAATTTTGCTTATTAATTATAGGAATAAATAAACTATTAGTCAACAAAAAACGCCCCGTTTTCCGAAAATTTTTGCAAATTTATTTTTTTTAAGAACTTCCGTTTATCCGTTTACAAAGCGCGGAAGGTGTGTTATAATAAACTGGTTCCGAAATTTAAGCCGAAGGGGATTTATATGAAAGCTTGGCAAATTGTTTCAAAAGGTGAATTTCGTCTGGTGGAAAAGGACGGCACGGTTGACTCGGGCGAAGTTAAAGTCAAGGTCAACAAGGCGGCTCTCGCCTGCACCGATCTCGAACTTTACAAAGGTCAGGGCAACGCTATGTTTCCGATCGTCCCCGTGATGAGCGCGGTGGGCCAAATCAGCGAAGGCAGCGAGCTTGCCGGCCTGCAAAAAGGCGAACGCGTCGTTTTGTATCCGTACGAAATGGATCCCGACACAACGTATAACAAAAAGAGAGTGCTTGCTCCGGACGTCAAAATCATGGGGCTGGACACCGACGGTTTTCTGTGCGATTTCGTAACCGTTCCGCACGAAAAGGCCTACATTCTTCCCGAAGGCGTTTCCGACAGCGCCGCTCTTTTCACCGAATACATTGCCCTCGGCATCAAGGTCATCGAAGCGCTGCACGTCGAAAAGGGGCAATATATCACCATTTTGGGCGCGAACACAATCGGCAACATCATTGCGCAGCTGGCTTTGTATTATCAGATAGTTCCGGTGCTCATCGACACCGATCAATCCAAGCTCGACCTTGCGCAAAGCTACGGCGTTTACTACACCGTCAACCCGACAAGCGCCAACGTCGGCGACAGAATCAAGGAAATCACCGGCGGCGAAATGGCCGAATACTGCGTTTACGAAATCCGCGGCGGCATGAGCCCTAACTACGCAACCGCCATAACCAAGGAAACCGGAACCGTAGTGGTGGTGGGGCATCACCTCGAAAACGAAACCGTCAATTTCAACCTTTGCGACATTCTGGAAAAACAGCTTTCCGTCATCGGCGTCAAAAACGGCTACGGCGAGTTTTATTCCGCCATCAACCTTCTGGCAAACCGCGCAATAAAGACCGACGGACTCGTGGACGTCGAAATAGAATTCGAGGACGTTCCGAGAAAGTTTCAGGAGCTTGCGGAAGTGGAAACGAGAATTCCGTATCAAAAAGTGGTCGTCAAATGCTGAAACCGTCCACCGCAAAAAGCGGTGGATTTTTTATAGATATTTTTTTATTTCGGTTATATCGCCCGCGCCAACCGTCAGCACCAGACGGCTTGAAACGGGCAGATTTTTTATGTCCTTCGCCGCCTCCTCTACGCTGTCGAAGCGCTTGCGGCGTTTGCCCTCGGGAAGCGCAAGATAAAGATCGGTTTCGTTTTTGCCGTCGCTTTCCGTTTCCCTCGCCGAATAAGTTTTCACCAGATTCACCTCGTCGGCCATGCAGAGCGCGGCAACGAATTCGTCAAAAAGCGCGGCGGTTCTGGAGTAGGTGTGCGGCTGAAAATAAACGGCTATAGTTTTCCCCGTTTCTTTTGCAACCGAGATCACCGATCTTATTTCAGTGGGGTGATGCGCATAGTCCGATACGACCATATTTCCACGCACTTCGCATATATGTTCATATCTGCACTTGACACCTGAAAAATATGTTAAAGTGTGCATAACGGCACGTTTATCTATCTGTTCGTGCGCACATACGCATATCAGCGCAAGCGCATTCATAACGTTGTGCAATCCGTGCAGACAGCTTTTGACGCGGCCGTAAAACCTGCCGTAGAACCACACGTCAAATTCGGTGAAGCCGCCTTTTTCACTGACGTTTTCGGCGTACACGCTTGACGTTTTTTCAAAGCCGTACGTCATCACTTTTTCACTTGCGCAAGCTTGCATACGAGAAATTTTCACTTCGTCCGAAACGACCAGCGTGCCGCCCGCGGCCAAGGTTTTGTTTGCAAAATCAAAAAACGCGTCCTCAAGCTCACGCTTAGTTTTGTAGGTGTCGGAGTGGTCGGGTTCGACGTTAAGAATGACTGCGACCAAAGGCTTAAGATGCAAAAAACTTTTTCGGTATTCGCAGGCTTCCGTCAGCATATAGTCGGTGCCCGAAAAGAAAAAACCTCCCGAAAAGCCGTTCACTTCGCCGCCGACGTGCGCGCAGAATTTTTTGCCGGCGTTTTTGAAACATTCCGAAAGAAGCGCGGTTACGGTGGTTTTGCCGTGCGTTCCGGAAACGGCCACGGTTTTTTTGAAATTGTCGCAGACGTCCGCCAGAAACTCTCCGCGCTCAACCGTTTTTACGTTTGCCCAGGCCGCGGCCGAGATTTCGGGATCGGTGATTTTTGCCGCGCCGGTAAAGACCACTTCGTCTGCGCGGCGCGCGTATTCCGGATTATGCCCGACGTAAACGTCGTAGCCCGCGGCCTTAAGTTTTTGAAGTCTTTCGCCGTCCTTTCTGTCGCTTCCGGTAACCAAATGTCCGAGCTCGTTTTCTATTTGCATCAAAACGCTCATGCTTGCGCCGCCGGCGCCTACGAAATGTATCCTTGCCATGCTCTATTATATTGTGCGCACGCATGGTAGGTGCGGAAAGTCTTCCGATTTTCTACACTTACGGGCTATTTGTCTTGTTTTTAAGAATATTTTAATGCAAGAGGTATTTTTTGGTGTTAAAATGTAGATGTTAAAAAACGAAAGGAGTTTAGCGTATGAAAATTTCCGACATCAGAATCAGACTTATCAAAAAGGACGACACCAAACTCAAAGCCGTTGCGTCCATCATAATCGACGACTGCTTTGCAGTGCACGACATCAAGATTATCTCCGGCCAGGACGGCGACTTCATCGCAATGCCTTCCAGAAAAACTCCGGACGGCGAATTTAAGGATATTGCGCATCCGATCAATTCGGAAATTCGCGAAGAATTGAAAAACAAAATCCTCGCAGCCTACAAAGAAGCGCTTGCCGCTCCGCAGGAATAAAATTACAAATCAGCAAATTTCATTGTTTTAATAATCCCCATAAAAAAACCACCGAAATTATTCGGTGGTTTTTTTGTCGGTAAATAGTTTAAGCTTATTCGGCTTTTGCTTTTTTCAGCTTCGGGAACACCGCATAGAAATGCGAGCCCTTGCAGACGAATATCTCACGGAACACGATGGCGAAGATGAAGCAGAAGGTTCCGCCGAAAAGAACGTCGGAAAAATAGTGCGCTCCTACCATAATGCGGCTTATCGCAACCAGCGCCGTGTAGCCGATCGTGCAAACCCAAAGAAGAATTTTCGGCAATTTTTTGTTCCAGAACGGGAACAGATGCGGAAGACTGAGCAACACGTAAACAGTCGCCGCGCTGTAGGTATGTCCGCTCGGGAAGCTCTTGCAGCTGTCGTGAACGGCAACGCCCTGCGCTTCGGTGAGAATATCCCTTGCTCCGTTGACCTTGATCCATCTGGTGAACAGCGAAAAAGCGTCGTCGCTGGAGAAAAAATAAAAATAGTTCATGGCTCTGAACCTGACTCGGCCGACAGGCGTCTTTATGAGGCTGACCAAAAGATAGCAGAACACGCAGCATACGATGACCGCAGACATTTTTGCAAGCTGTTTGTTGTTTTCAGGTTTGACGTTTTTCCATGCGAACAGCAGGCACGCAGTCATGAGCGCCGCAACCGACGCGGACATCGCTTTGACGTAAAGATGATCGGTGAATTCGGTGTTTGCCGCATCGCCGAGATATTTCATAATGTCGCTTATGTAAAGGAACAATCCCGCAAACGCGCCGAAAGCAAGCACGACTGCCAGAATTTTGTTGAGAGTGTCCTTGCCGTTTTCCAGCCGCAGAACGAACCAGAACATTATCGTTGCCGCCAAGGTTATCATCATATAGATAGGGCTGCTGCCGACTGCTTCGAAGAACAAACCGAAGCTTCCGGCGAAATTGTCGGCCGTGGCAAAATATTTGCCCTTCGGCAATGCGTCTTTAGTGAGAATTTTGCTGATTTCGAGATCGACGTCTGTAACCGCCGTCCAGACGGCAAGCGAGCCGAACACAAGCAAGAACAGGCATACGGCCAAAACGGTTTTGGTTTTCAGACTCATTCGTTGTTCCATAATTTCCTCCAAAGTATAAGGTTTATTTCAATTATAACACAGCTTAAAAAAAATAGCAACCTGTTGCCGCACCGTTTTTCGGCAGGGAAACAGACTGCTATTGTTGACACAAAACAGCTTTTAAGGTCGTTAATTTAATCGTAAACGCCACATTTTGTCGTTACGCTTTAGGCTTCTTTTCTTTTTTGGTGGCGTCGGGAGCTTCAACCGCGAAGTCAAAATCCGCCCCGTCAAAGTCGCCCTCCAAGGCTATAATCAAAATTATGACCGCGCAAACGATTATGCTGTAAGACGCCAGAACCAAGTGATTGAAATAGGAATCGGCGTTCGTTTCCTTCTCAGAAAGCGACAAAATGAAGGCAATCACCAAAATTCCGTAAAATCCGAAGGTGGAGAGCCATGCGGTTTTGGTAAGAATAAGAAGCGTAACGTACCCTGCAAGCCCCAAAACGCAAAACGTCAACAAAAACCACTTGTAATGTAAGCGCAGAACGCGGATTTTTATGAGCAAAGCGTACCCTGCCAAAACTGCCGCGGCGGCGACGGCCACCAACAAAAGTACCCAAAGCGAATTTTCCAGCCCCCTCAGCTTATACCAGGAACGGAGATACACTCCCATTGCCACGGCGTTTATGAAAAACACCGAAAGCTTGGCTTTCCCTTTGCCCTTAAGCGGCCATAAAAGGACGGCTCCCACGGCCAAAACGGCGGTTGCCGAGCCGAAATAGCACCAAAACGACTGCTCGGGGAGAAATTTCAGGACGTATGCCGTCAAGCTTGACAGCAGAAAAAACGCCAACGAAAATAAGATTGTTTTTGAAATTTTGTTCATATGCGCAGATGCTCCTATGCCGATTATACCACCGAGGAGCCGTTTTTGCAACAGAAAAGCGAAGCGATTATTTCGCCGTTTAATTTCATTATGTCATGTGATTTTTAAAAAAACATTTGTCCTGCTTTTTTTCCCTGCGGCAATCCGCTTGCTTTTTTTGAAAAACATTGTATAATATAAGTACTGCGTTTGCAGGTGTAGTTAAGTGGCATAACATCAGCTTCCCAAGCTGAATTTGTGGGTTCGATTCCCATCACCTGCTCCAAAAACAAAACGACGGATATCTCCGTCGTTTTTCTGTTTCTTTGAAACACGTGGCTTTGCCACCGTTTTTGGAGCAAGGATACCTGCGCGCGCCTCACAAATGCAAGCGCTTCCTCGGCTTTGCTTGTTATCACCTGCCTGCTCAAACAACATAGAACGGAATGCTCAGTCGTTTTTCTGTTTCTTCAAAACTTGTGGCTTTGCCACCGTTTTTGGAGCAAGGATACCTGCGCGCGCCTCACAAATGCA